>HHCFJ05603__coassemble_400_pt1 | contig 33670 bp, 33 predicted proteins | sample HHCFJ05603__metabat2_low_PE_003 | metagenome-assembled genome bin HHCFJ05603 | reverse complement strand
TGCCCTTGATGTTGTCGTACAGCTCCCGGAACTCGTTGCAGACGCTCTCCACATACGCGGTGAACTCCGGGAAGCCGCAGGCCAGCTTCAAATAGCCGCCGTAGCCGATGCGGTCGATGGGCTTGCGCAGGATGGCCCGCCGGGCGGTGACCCAGTTCTCCTTGGCCTCCCGCACCGGGTCGCCCCCTTCGTGGAAGGCGTCGGGGAAGAAGTAGGGCAAAAACCGTCCTTCGGTGTACTTGACCCCGGGGATATCCGAGATCAGCCGCAGAGTGCTGCCGTTGCCCACGCTGCCCACGATGGCGTCCACGCCGGACGATGCGAACCGGTCCCCAAAGGGCTCGGTGCCGATCCAGTGGTCCCCCAGGAACATCATGGCTTCCTTGCCGTAGGCGTGGACGATGTCAGTCATCTCCCGCACCAGGGCGTTTACTTCCCGCTGCTGGAAAGCCATGAAGTCCCGGTACTCCCTGCCGGGCACCCGGTACTGGTTGTTGTGGTAGCCCTGGTCGATGATGTACTCGGGGCGGAAGGGATAGCCCGCCTCTTTTTCAAACCGCTCCAGGATGTAGGGGCTGACCGAGGCCGAATAGCCGTACCAGTCCACGTATTTTTCCCGCCGCAGCTCGTCGAACACCAGGGTGAAGAGGTGGAAAAAGGTGGTGAAGCGCACCACGTCCACATAGGGGTGGCTCTCGAGGAAACGGCGCAGCCGCTCCAGGGTATACCGGTGGGTCTTGGGCTGGCGGACGTCGAAGGGGATCTGGTGCTCCACATCGGTCCAGCCGTTGACCACCGCGTTGTACATGTGGACGGGGTCCCAGATCAGGTAAGCCAGGAAGCTGACCGTGTATTCATGGTAGGCTTCCGGCGCGGGGATGACCACCGCCCCGGCCTCCCGGTCGTACCGCCAGGCGGCGGAGGGCAGGGGCTGGCCGGTGGTGCGGTCCACCACCTCCCACCAGCGGGCGATGTCGTCCCGGTCGTTCACCCGCAGCAGCTCATGGCTGATGCCCCGCATCAGGGGGATGCGCAGCTCCCCTTCCGCCGCCGTGGCAAAGGGGGTCATGATGTAGCACTGCTGGATCTCGTCGGGGTTGGCTTTGGCCCAGGCGTTGTCCTTGCGGGTGGTGTAGTAGGTGGCGTAGACCTTGGCCCCGGTGTCCCGCAGCTGGGTGGGGAACTCGGTGCCGTCGCAGTCGCGGATGGCGTCGGCCCCCCAGCGCCGCATCAGGTCCAGGGTCTCGGGCACGGCATCCAGGTCGGTGGGGATGGTGACCCGGCCGGTGCGTTTTTCGTCGTTCATACAAATTCCTTTCGATCGTGTGTATAGGGAGGCGTCCCGCCTCTCCCGGCCCCCGGGCGCCGCCAGGCGCAGAGGGGCATATCTCAGTCAAGGCAGAGCCCTTGGGGGCACTGCGGGGTGAAAACAAGGACATTCCCGTGGCCGGTGCAGTCCCCGGCGCAGAGCAGGCCGGCGTCGTGGCTCCCCGCCTGCCAGCTGAACAGGACGGTGGATTCCGCCCCGTCCCGCCGGATGCGGACGGCTCCGGCCGTGCCGGGCGGCAGGGGCTGGCCCGCCCCGGTGGACACCGGCACAAGCTCTGCCTGGCAGGGGCCGCCCAGACTGAGCACCCACACCAGGGCCGTCACGCCGGCCGCAGCCGGGGCATCCAGCCGGAGGGCCGGGGCATCTTCCACCCGGTTGTAGGCGGGGGCGCAGGGCGCGGCGAAACATTCGGCCCGCTGCCCGCTGAGCCAGTGGAGCTGGGCGCAGGTGCGCCCGCCCTCCCAGAGGACGGCGCTCTCCCCGGCCGTCAGCCGGCCCGGGCCGAAGTGGAAGAACTGCTCGGCCCGGTGGGGCCGTCCGTCCGGGGCGCGGAGGATGTCCGCCCCCACCAGCAGCCCCGGCTTGAGAAAGACCAGCTGCCGCTCCACCGCCGCGCCCTGGGCCAGATACCCCAGGTGCCCCCCGGCGAGACGGTCCGCCAGCGGGGCAAAGCGCGGCGGGGCCTTTCAGGGCGCGGCGCAGCCCGCCGTCCACGTAGGTGCCCCGGCCGGCGTCGGTCAGGACGGCCTCCCCGCCGTGGTACACATCCACGTGGAGCAGGTCCGTGTGGCCGTGGCCGCCGCCCAGGCTGCCGGCGCGGAAATGGATCCAGGTATCCTCCCTGCCCCAGCCGGAGCGGAGGATGTAGTTGCCGCTGGCCTCCAGCTTCTGGGAGGGGCAGGCGGGCCAGGCCGCCGGCAGGGCCGCCAGCCGGGCCGGGGCGTCGGGGCCGAAGTCCCACAGCGTCTCCTCGCAGAGAGGCCCCTGGGCCGCGGCGGCCAGCAGCGGGTCACGGAACAGCAGGGCCCCCGCCGCCAGCAGGTCCCCGGCGTCGATGACGTCGCTGTCCCCCTGGGGCAGGATGGTGCGGTCCGGGGCGGCCCAGACCGCCAGGGCCCGGCACATGGCCCGGGCTTTTTCCGGCAGGAGGGGCGGGACGTCGATCCCGTTGCGCTCCGCCAAAAGCAGGGTGTCCAGCAGGGCGTGGAGCACCTCGCAGTGGTACATGGGGCTCTGCTCCCACTGGACGCCGTCGGGCAGGACGGCATGGCGGAGGTTCTCGGCCAGGCGGCCGAGGGCCAGCGCCTGCCAATCGGCCCGGCCCAGCCACAGCCCGATCAAAAACAGCCCGTGGGCCTGGATGGCGCCCCAGTTGCTCAGCCGCTGGAAAGGCCCGTGGGCCCGGGCCAGGTAGTCCCCGTGGGCGGCCAGGCTCTCGTCGATGCGGCGGCCCAGGGCCTCCGGCACCGCCGGCCCGAACAGGCCAAGGGCACGCAGCCAGTTTTCGGGGCGCAGGCCGGCTTCCAGCGCACGCCAGGTGGTGTTCTCGCTGGCGGGGGTGCGGGGCACACGGTCCAGCCAGTCCCCCAGCAGGGAAACAAAGGCGTCAAGATAGCGGGCCTGGCCGGTGTACTGCCAGGCCCTGCCCAAATGGAGGAAGATGGTGTGCCGGTTGAGGGCGTAGGTCCACTCGGGGTCCCCGGCGGGGACGGCGTCCCAGACGACGGGGCCGTCAAAATGGACGGGTTCGCGGGTGGGCTCCATTTCCCAGTGGTCCCGGAACAGGAAGGTGTGCCCGCAGATCTCCCCGGCGCGGGCCAGAGCGTCCGCAGCGGCCTGCGGGCAGAGCTGCCGAACTGCCGCGGCTGCATCCGCCGCGCCGGCCCAGAGCACAGGTCTTGCGTTCATACCAGGTCCCCCCTTTCCATCTCACATTTCCGGACAAAGCGGCCCCAGGGCCGGGCCAGCAGCAGGCAGACGGCCAGCGCCGTCCCCGCCATCACGGCCCAGAGGACGAACACCGCCCCCCAGCCGAAGCCCTCGGCCGCCGTGCCGATGCCCCAGGTGGCGAGGGCCGCCCCCAGATAGGTGATGGCGTTCAGGCTGCCCGAGAGGACGGCCGCGCCGCTGCTGCGGCCGATCTTGACCGGCATCACGTTGATGAACATGGTGTTGACCCCCAGCATCAGGGCGGTGGTGGCGGCCAGCAGCACCAGCGAGACCGGCAGGCTGGCCTGCACCGCCATGGGCAGGGCCAGCAGGCAGGCCAGGGCCAGCCCCATCAAAGCCGCCGAGGTCTTGACCTCGTTGCGGAACACCCGGTGATCCAGCCAGCCGGCGAGATACGCGCCGGTCAGGTTGACCAGGGGCAGCACCATCGAGACGGCCGCCGAAAAGGCGGGGCTTGCGCCGAAATTGCTCTGGATCATGCTGGGCGCCCAGCGTCCCGGCCGGCGTGGTGGAATTGATGGAAACGCAGGCGGAATCCTGCTGTTCAAACGGCATGCACTCGGCAAATAGGCGGACGATGGGCGGCCAGACCATGGCCTGGAACAGGCCGTTGGCCGCCCACAGCAGGGGCATGGCCCCCGCCGGGGCAACGCCCATCCCAAAGTTGCACCCCGCCGACAGGGCCAGCCCCAGGGGGATCATCCCAAAGGGGGAAGCCTTCTGGCTGAGGATGCCGCAGAGGATCTGCCCCGCCGCATAACAGACGAAATACCCGGTGGACACCGCCCCTGCCGCCGACAGGGTCAGGGTGCCCTCCGCCGTGATGGCGCTCATGACGGCGGAGTAGTTGTACCGCCCCACATAGGCGGCGTAGGCCACCCAGCTGAGCAGGAACAGCCGCCGGCCCTGCGCGGCCGAAGCCAGGCGGGCAAATGTACGCGCGGCCACCGGTCAGCCGTCCAGCCAATAGGCGTTGGAGCAGGCGTGCCGGCCCTGGCCGTCCCGGCAGTCCACCCGGACGTAGCCCTCGTCCCCGCTCAGGGGGAAGGACGCCTCGGTCAGGGTCTGCCCGGGGGCGGCCAGCTGCATCAGGCAGCGGCGGCCGCTGGTGACCACATAGATCTTTTCCACCGGGCTGCACCGGACGCAGAGCGCCCCGTCCCGAATGGACAGCTCCTGGATCTCCGGGCCGTTGGAAGCGTAGAAATCGCCCTTTTTCATGGCCTCGATGACGCTGGCGTAGGTCAGCTTTTCCAGCTTGAACATGGTGAACCCGCCGAAGGAATCGCACCGGGGGTCGCCGGGGGCGTAGACGTCGTGGTTGTCGTCGGTGGCCACGCAGAACAGCTTCTGCCCCGCCCGCAGCATCTCGTCGTAGGCCTGGGGCGCGTAACCGTACAGCCCGTCCAGCTCGCAGCCGTGGTTGTAGATCTCCATGGCAAAGACGCCCTGCAGCCCCTGGTAGTCGGTGCAGTTCTGCAAAGACCAGTAGGGGTGGTTGTAGCAGCAGAGGAACCCGTCCCCGTTCATCCGGGCGATGAACCCGTTGAGGGCCTCCATGTCGCCGTACCGCTGGGGCGGCTGGACGGCCTCAAAGCCGCCCCGGGCCACGGGGTCGGTGTCGTAAAAGTTCAGGTGGTAGGTCCTCACCCGCTGGAAGCTGCCCGACGGGGGGAACGGCTCGTTCAGGTCCGCCTCGTAGGCGGCCAGAGGGACAAAGCCGTCGTCCATCAGCTCGGGGTGCAGCCATAATGGCGGTGGTCGGTAAAGGCCACGATGGAGTAGCCCCGCCGCTGGTATTCGGCCTTGACCTGTTCCTTGGTCCAGCGGCCGTCGGACAAAACGGTGTGACAGTGGAGGTTTGCCTTGTAAAAGCGCCCGGCTGCGGGCAGAAGCGCACGATCACGCATAGTGTTGAAAACTCCTTGACAGTTAAAAGATCAGCCTTTGACTGCGCCGGCGGTGATGCCCTCGACGAAGTACTTCTGGCAGAGGAAGAAGGCCACGATGACCGGGATCAGGACCAGCGTCGCGCCGGCCATCTGGGCGCCGTAGTCCTGCGCCAGGCCCGAGGCGAACAGCTTGATACCGACCGAGATCATCTGCTTGTTGATGTCCGAGATGTACAGGTAGGGGCCCATGTAGTCGTTCCAGCTCCAGACAAAGCTGAACAGCAGCATGGTGGACACCTGGGGCATGCACAGGGGCAGGATGATGCGGCGGTAGATGGTGAAGTGGCTGCATCCGTCGATGCGGGCGGCCTCGCTCAGGGCCTCGGGCACCGCCACGAAGGCCTGGCGCAGCAGGAACACGAAATAGACGTCCACCGCGGCGGGCAGGATCAGGGACCACATGGTGTTCAGGATGCCGAGGTTCTTGAAGATGATGTACCGGGGCATGATCATGATGTCGCTGGGGATCATCAGGCCGGCCAGCAAAACCAGGAAGATGGCGTCCCGGCCGGGGAACTTCATCTTGGCAAAGCCGTAGGCGGTGATGGTGATGATGAAGAACTTGAGGATCAGGGTCAGGCCGGTCATGACGACGGTGTTGCCGAACCACTGGAAGAAGTCGTAGAACTCGTTGTTGAACAGCGTCTCGAAGTTCATCATGGTGAAGTTCGAGGGGATGATCTGGAGGGGGGTGGACAGAACGTCGCCGCTCGGCTTAAAGGACGAGGACAGCATGAAGATGAAGGGGTAAATGCAGATCAGGCCCAGGATGACCATGACGGCCGTGATGACGATTTTGAGGATCTTCTCTTGTTTTGCGCGCATGACAGGGTGCCTCCTTTACTGATCTGCCCACTTTTTCTGGCCGCGCCACTGGATCAGGGTGATGACCATGACGATGGCGAACATGACCAGGGCCTGGGCGGCGGCGTAGCTGGTCTCGTATTTGACGAACGCGGTGTTGACGATGTTCAGGCTCATGACGGTGGTGGCCTGGCCGGGGCCGCCGTCGGTCAGGGACTGGATGACGGTAAAGTTCTGCAGGCTGGTGATGATGGAGCTGATGGTCAAAAAGAAGGTGGTGGGGGCCACGGCGGGGATGACCACGTTCTTGATCTGCTGCCACTTGTTGGCGCCGTCGATCTCGGCGGCCTCCACCTGGGACTTATCCACGTTCTGCAGCGCGCCCAGGTAGGTCAGGAAGTTCAGGCCGATGCCTTTCCACACAGCGATCAGGACGACCACCGGCAGGGCCCATTTCTGGTTCAGCAGGGGGATGATGGGGTCCTCCACGCCGAAGAACTTCTGCAGCAGGTAGAAGGGGCCGCGGGGTCCCAGCATCAGCTGGAACACGACGGCGACGGCCACCATGTTGGAGACGTAGGGCAGGAAGAACATCGAGCGGATGCCCTTGGCCCAAAAGACGCCCTTGTTCAGCAGATAAGCCAGGATGAAGCTGAGCACCATGATGACCGGCACATAGATCAGGGTGTACAGGCCGGTGCGGCCGAGGGCGGCCAGCGCCTCCTTGCTGGAGAAGAAGCGGACGAAGTTCTTGAAGGCGACGAAGTGGACGTCGTCCAGCCGGGTGATGAACTTGACATCCAGGAAGGACAGCACGAAGGCGGACACAAAGGGGATGCCGGTGAAGATGGTGAAGGCGATCAGGTACGGGGTGACGAACAGGTAGCCCTGGATCGCTTCGTGCCGGGCTGTGGACGATTTCTTGGCTTTGACAGGATGCGGCATAGGATGGACCTCCTTTTCTCAAAAATGCCGCCGCCAGGCAGGCGGCGGCAATCGCGGCGGGAAACGGATGATTTAGTACAGCTCAGCCTCTTTGATGGCTTCGTTGGAGCGGTCGAAGATGTTCTGCATGGTGGGGATCTCCACGCCGGCGTTCTCGAACACCTTGCTGTTGATGAAGGTGCACCACACGTCGGTGAAGGCGGGCAGGCCGTAGGTCTGGCCGTCGTCGTAGACCGGGGCGCTGTCGCCGAACACCGACTTGATGTCGTAGCCCGCGGCGCCGGCCATCTCGTCCAGGGGCTCCAGGACGCCCGCGTCGTAGAACACCTTCAGCTGGGCCACGGTGCCGTACACGATGTCCAGCGCGTCGCCGGCCTGCAGGCTGACCAGGCGCTTGTCCACCTCGCCGGTGTCGGCCTTGGGGATGATGTTGAACTCGATGTTGATGCCGGTCTTTTCCTTGACCATGGCCACGATGTCCTGCATCTCAGGGCCGGTGGCCTCGGTGTCGGTGGCGGCGTAGTAGAGGGTGACGCCGGCGTAGGGCTTATTGGGGTCGGCGGGCTCGGCGGGCGCAGCCGGCGAGGCGGCGCCGGACGAAGAGCTGTCCGAGCCGCCGCAGCCGGCCAGCAGCCCGGCAGCTGCGGCCGTCACGGCGCCCACACCGGCGCACTTGAGGAAAGAACGGCGGGAAATGAACTTTCTTTGCATGGGGTATCCTCCTTGATCTTCTTCCGGGGCGCATCCGCAAAGCCGAAGGTGCCGCGGGCCGGCCCCGATCTCTCACAGGCATCATGGGGGCGGGGCGTGGGCCCTGCCCGTTTCTGGTTTCTATTATAACTTGTAAACAGTCTGTGAACATAAGCGGGAATTGCAGTCCGCCTGCATTTTTTGCTTTTTGTCAAAAACCGCTGATGCAGGTCAAAAAAAGCCAACGGGCAGGCACAGCGCCCCCAAAAACAGGCCGCCGCCCCCCGTTTGCGGACCGGGAGGCGGCGGCTTGTTTCAAGATTCTGTTCCGATGGCGCGCCAGGGCAGTTCCAGGGTGACGCGGGTGCCGAACTGGGGCTTGCTCTGGACCCGGATGCAGCTGGAGGACCCGGCGTACAGCCGCAGCCGCGCGCCGATGTTGTGCAGCCCGATGCCGGTGCTGCGGTAGTTGGCCTCGGCGCGGGGCTTGCGCCCGTGGACGATCTGGTCCCGCAGGCGGGCCAGGGCGGCCCGGTCCATCCCCACCCCGTTGTCGGTGACGGTGAGCAGCAGCTTTTCGCCCCGGCGCCAGGCGGCCACCCGGATGCGCAGGGTGTGGTCCAGCCCTTCCATGCCGTAGAGCAGGCTGTTTTCCACAATGGGCTGCAGGATCAGTTTGAGCACCTCCACCTGGTCGGGGTCCACCCCGTGGAGGCGCACCTCATAGTCCACCTTGTTGCCGTAGCGGCTGCGCTGGATGTTCATGTACATCTGCACGTGCTCCAGCTCCTGCTCCAGGGGGACGAACAGCCCGCCCGAGATGCTCAGCCGGTACAGCTTGCCCAGGGAGGAGGCCAGCTTGCCGATGTCCGGGCGGCCGGCCTCCCCCGCCTTCCAGACGATGGACTCCAGGGTGTTGTACAGGAAATGGGGGTTGATCTGGCTCATCAGCACCTGCATCTCCAGGTCCTGGCGGCTGCCCAGCACCACCATATCCCGCCGGGGCTCGCCGTAGGTCTCGGTGGAGAGGAAGTTTTTCTGCAAAGGATAAAAGAAGAAGCGGCCCAGCTTGTCGGGGTTGGCGACGTCCAGCGCCTCAAACCGCTTGACCAGCAGGGTCGTGACCTGGTTGGGGTCCCGGAAATCCAGCACCTCCCGCCGGGCGGGCATGTAGATGGCGCCGATCCTTTCCTGCCGGACCAGGCGGGAATAGCTCTCGAACAGGGCGTTGTTGTTGGAGCAGTATTCGGCGTCCACATATTCCCGCACCCGCATGGCCACGCTTTTGACGGCATGGCTGTGGCTGCGGCGGCGGGCGGCCAAGGCCTGCTGGCACCCGAACAGGCAGGCCAGCACAAAGTCCCGCTTGGCGGCCAGCGTCTCGCTCTGGTACACGTCGGTGTAGTGGGCGCCCAGGGCGCGCAGCACCTCTTCCATCTGGATGCCGTAGCGCAGCCCCCACAGCGACACGTGGAACAAAAGGGACAGGCACAGCTGGTCCACCGCGCGGTATTCGGGCAGGCTCTCGGCCAGGGGCAGCAGCACACGGTCGATCTCGGCCCGCAGGGCGTCGTAGTCCTGGGCCAGCAGGGCCTTTTCCACCTGCTCGGTGTCGAAATAGGGCATCCCGGCGGGGCGCTCCTTCTGCATCTGGGAGAAGAAATACACCGCCTCCTGCCCGGCAAAAGCGCTCTGCTTGGCGCTGCAGTTGGCCTGCTCGTAGGCCTGGGGCAGCATCCCCGGCTCGGTACACAGGTCGCTGACCCCGGCGGACAGGGTCACCCGCAGCCCGTCCCGCACCGCCCGCTGGATGGCCTCGATGTCGGCCCGGACGTCGCCGGGGGCGATCTCTTCCCCGCTGCTGTAGAGGACCACCATGTCCTCCCCGCCCAGCAGGAAGGACAGCCGGCGCAGCGGCCCTGCCGGCAGGGCCGCCGTCACCTCCCACACCCTGCGCCAGAGGGCCAGCTGGTCGGGGCGCTCGTCGCCGCCGTGGCCGTCCAGGACAAAGGCCGCGACCTGCAGGTTGTCCAGGTCGATGCCCGCCTCGGTGAGCATGGGCAGAAAGCGGTCGGTGTCCTCGGGGGTGGCCACCCCGCCCAGCATGGCGGTGAGCCAGACATGGAAATGGCGCAGCACGCTCTCGGTGATCTGGGCCCGGCGCAGCCGCTCGTGGTCCATGGCGGCCTTCAGCCGGCGGAAGGTCTCCTCAAAGTCGTCGATGTCGGTGGGCTTGAGCAGGTACTCGGCCACGTGGCTGCGGATGGACATGTTCAGGTACTTGAAATCGCTGTATCCGCTCAGGATCACGATCTTGACCTGGGGGTATTCCCGGCTGAGCCGCTGCATCAGCTCCACCCCGTCCATCCCCGGCATCCGTATGTCGGACAGGACCACGTCCGGCCTGCAGTCCTCCATCCGGTCCAGCACCTCCTGGCCGCTGGCGCACACAGCCGCCACCTCATAGCCCCACTCCCGCCAGGGCAGGCTGTTGGCCATGCCGTTGCGTATATTTTCCTCGTCGTCCGCAATGATCAACCGGTACATCGTCGCCCTCCCGTCGGCCCCTGCTGCTTTGACGCAGGGCATCCCAAAAAAGCGCGGCAAAAGCTCGCCGCGCAGACACCGCCCTTATTTTACATCTATTATACAGCCCGCGCCGCCTGTTGTACATCAGCAGTTTTTGTCATGGGATGGCCGGTATTGCCCGTTCAGATAAACATCTCCTGCTCGCGGGTCTTTTCGTCGGCGGTCAGGTCGGCCAGGGCGGTGCGGGCGGCGGCGGCCCGCCACTGGGCAGGGGTCTGGCCCGTCTCTTTCTTAAAGACGCGGCACAGATAGTTCGCGCCGGAAAAGCCGCACAGGCTGGCCACCACGTCCAGGCTGTACTCCCGGTGGAGCAGCAGCTTCATGGCGGCCTCGATCCGCACGCTGGTCAGGTAGCGGCCGGGCGGCACCCCCACCGCCGCCGTGAACACCCGGATCAGGTGGCTTTTGGACACGCCCAGCCGCTCGCTCAGTTCTTCGACCCCATACAGGCCGGCGTAGTTGGCCCGGATGTCCTCGATGGCCGCCGCCGCCAGAGGGGGCAGGGGCGGGGCGGCGCTGTCGGCGTTGGCCAGCTCGCACAGCAGGGCAAACACCAGCTGGCTGCGGGCCCGGCTGCCCCCGGCTTCCTCCCCGGCCAGGCGGCCCATCAGCTCGGCCGCCCCGGGGCAGGTCTCGCCCCGGGCCGAAAAGGGCTGCTCGGGCAGGCCGCCCAGCAGCTGGGCCGGCGCCGTGCCGGTCAGCAGCAGGCACAGCAGGTGGCAGTCCCCCGCCGGCGTCAGCAGCAGGGGGGCGCGGCTCAGGATCAGGCCGCCGGCCTCCACCGGCCGGGGCGCCAGGGCGGGCAGGGTCCCCGCCCCCTCCCCCAGGGCGGCGGTGCAGCTGCCGCTGGACAGCAGGCAGACCCACAGCCCCTCCCCCGTCAGGGCAAGGGGGGCGGCGGTCTGCTCGTCCCGGACGGCGGACAGGGCAGCGGTGGATTCCCAATGGTAAAGCAATATCCGACACCTCTAATCAATAAAATGCTATTTCATATCACAAAAATATCTGCTATTATAGTACCAGCAAGCGAGAGGCCCGTCAAGGGCCGTCAGAATCCGTCTATAAACCGTCATAAATCCATCAAACATTAGGGAGGCACTCTCATGGCTTCGATTAGCTGCCAGCACATCTACAAGATCTACCCGGGCGCCACTGCCCCGTCCGTCACCGACTTCAACCTTGAGATCAAGGATAAGGAGTTCATCATCTTCGTCGGCCCCTCCGGCTGCGGCAAGTCCACCACCCTGCGCATGATCGCCGGCCTGGAGGAGATCTCCAAGGGCGAGATGTACATCGGCGGCCGTCTGATCAACGACGTCCCCCCGAAGGACCGCGACATCGCCATGGTGTTCCAGAGCTACGCTCTGTACCCCCACATGACCGTTTACAAGAACATCGCCTTCGGCCTGGAGCTGCGCAAGACCCCGAAGGACGAGATCGACAAGCGCGTCCATGAGGCCGCCAAGATCCTGGAAATCGAGCACCTGCTGGACCGCAAGCCCAAGGCTCTGTCGGGCGGCCAGCGCCAGCGTGTCGCTCTGGGCCGCGCCATGGTCCGTAACCCGGCCGTCTTCCTGCTGGACGAGCCTCTGTCCAACCTGGACGCCAAGCTGCGTACCAGCATGCGCACCGAGATCATCAAGCTGCACAAGAAGCTGGCCACCACCTTCATCTACGTTACCCACGACCAGACCGAGGCCATGACCATGGGCGACCGCATCGTCGTCATGAAGGATGGCATCATCCAGCAGGTCGATACCCCGCAGAACCTGTACGACTACCCCTGCAACATGTTCGTCGCAGGCTTCATCGGCAGCCCCCAGATGAACTTCCTGGACGGCAGCCTGACCAAGAAGGGCGACCAGTACGCCGTTGACCTGGGCGGCGACCTGATCCCCCTGCCCAAGGAAAAGACCGCCGACGGCAAGCTGGATGCTTATGTCGGCAAGAAGGTCAAGATGGGCATCCGTCCCGAGGACATCGACGACGAGCCCGAGTTCATGGCCAAGCACCCCGACTGCCAGCTGAACGCTGAGGTCGAGGTCTCCGAAATGATGGGCGCCGAGATCTACCTGTACCTGGACTACAAGGGCAACAAGATGACCGCCCGCGTCTCGCCCACCTCCAAGGCCCGTCACGGCGATACCGTCCGCGTCGCATTCGACCAGCACAAGGTCCACCTGTTCGACGTCGACACCGAGCTGACCATCCTCAACTAAGCGTTCGCTCTCCGGCCGGGCTCCGCCTGGCCACCCCTCCTCTGTCATAGATCCCCTCATCATAGAGACGTAAGCTTCTCCTAACGCAGAAAGCCGCTGGCGTGTATACGCCGGCGGCTTTCTGTGTTGCGTGGGTTTCATTTTTGCCGGCGGACCGGTCAGGACCGGGCCAGATGGATGAACGCCTCCATCTGGGGGGTGATCCATTTGTCCTTGTGGCAGAACAGCTGCCGGCGCATCTCGATGCGGCAGTCCGCCACATCCAGGGGCACGGCCTGGCCGGTCAGGCTGGCCTCCACCATGTACCGGGGCAGAAACGTCAGGCCCAGCCCCTGCTCCACCAGGCGGCAGATCAGCGCCGCGTCCCCCAGCTCCAGATAGGGGCGGAGGGACAGCCGGCGGGCGGCCAGCAGATGTTCCAGCGCTTCGCGGTAGCTCATCCCCCGCTCGGTGAGCAGAAACTCCTGCCCGGCCAGATCGGCCAGGGTCAGGCCCTGCCGGCCGGCCAGGGGGTGGCCCGCCGGCGCCAGAAAGCAGCAGGGCTCCGGCTCGTCCAGCAGGCGGACGAAGGACGGGTGGGTGACCGGCTGGTCGAAGGTATAGGCCAGGTCGGCCTGGTTGGCCGAAAGCAGGTCCTGCATCTCCTGGGTGGTGGCGGTGCGGAGGCTGACCTCCACCCGGGGGCACAGGGCGTGGAACCGCGCCAGCAGTGGGGGCATCAGGGCGCTGCACAGGCTGTCCGCGATGGCCACCCGCAGGGTGCCGCTGGCCTCGGGGGCGGGCTGCAGGGCGGCTTTGGCCTGCTGGGCGGTGGTCAGCAGGGTGCGGGCATAATGCAGAAAGGTCTGGCCCGCGTCGGTCAGCCGGACCGTCTTGCCCACCCGGTCGAACAGAGGGACCGCCAGCTCCTCTTCCAGCTGGGCGATCTGGCTGGACACCGCCGACTGGGAATAATCCAGCTCCCGGGCTGCCCGGGAAAAACTGTGCAGCTCGGCCACGTGCAGGAAGGTGTTGATGTTGCGCAGCTCCATGGCTCAGCCCTCCGGGGCGATGCCGCAGACGGTCAAGACCCCTTCCGCCACGGTGAACCGCACCTCATACCCGGCAAACCGCATCCCATAGACCCGGGCCGGGTCGTCCTGATAGGAGGGTCGGGGGTCGCCGGCCAGGACGCCGGCCAGGGCCTCCCACTGCTCCGGCGCAAGAGAGGCCCGCAGCGCTTCGGGGCAGCGCACCTCCAGACGGTAGGTCCGGGTCTGGGCGGTGTAGCCCTCGGTGGCGTCGGGGCGGCTGTCCGCAAAGGGGATGTAAGGCTTGATGTCATAGATGGGGGTGCCGTCCAGCAGGTCTGCGCCGCGGACCAGCAGCACCGGGCCCCGGGCGGGGTCCTGCTCCACCTTTTCCAGCCGGACGCAGGACAGCCCGATGGGGTTGGGCCGGAAGGGGGAGCGGGTGGCAAAGACCCCCACCCGGGTGTTGCCCCCCAGCCGGGGCGGCCGCACGGTGGGGGACCACCCCGCCCGCATAGCCTGGGTGAACTGCCACAGCAGCCAGATGTGGCTGAACTGCTCGATGCCCCGCAGGGCGCTGGGGTCCCGGTAGGGCGGCTCGAACACCACCCGGGCCCGCAGGGCGTCCACCAGGCCGCTCTGGCGGGGGATGCCGAACTTTTCGGCAAAGTCGCTCTCGATGTGGGCGACGGGGTGCATGGTAAAGGTTTGTTCTGCCATAGGGCGCCTCCTTACAGGCTGCGGCACAGGCCCACAGCCCGGCCTTCGATCTGCAGTTCCGCCAGCTGGGGCCCGGCATAGATCATCGGCGGGCAGACGGCGGCGTTGTCGGCCAGCAGCACGACGGCGCCGCCCTGGCGGTGGAAATGCTTCAGGGTGGCCTCCTCGCCGATGCGGACGGCCGCGATCTGCCCCTGTTCCACCTCGGGCTGGCGGCGGATGCAGACGATGTCCCCATCCCGGATGGTGGGGGCCATGCTGTCGCCGTGGCAGGTCAGGGCAAAATCGGCGTGCCAGTCGGCCGGCACTCCGATGTAGCGCTCGATGTTCTGCTCCGCCGTGATGGGGGTGCCGCAGGCGATGGACCCCACCAGGGGCACCCGGGCCATCCGGGGCATGGGCTCGAATCCCCGGGGCACCTCCCCGCCGCTGTCCAGCCCCAGCAGCCAGGCGGTGGAGGTCTCCAGGGCGTCGGCAAAGTCCTCCAGCTTGTTCTGGGGGATGTCGTTGATCCCTTTTTCGATCTTGGTGATGGAGGACTTGGAGCGGTAACCCATCCGGGAAGCAAGCTCCTCCTGGCTCATGCCCAGCTCCTCCCGCCGCTGGCGGATACGGGACGATAGGACTGACATACGAATGCTCCTTTGCGTTGCGGTTGATCTGCTTACAGGATCAGTATACCACAAAATTGCATTTAAATCAACATTTTATCCCCAAGGGTTGACTTTGAATCCTCTTTGTGCTACACTGGGTCATAGATTTTAAATCAACACCGGCATCGCCAAAAGGAGGCAGAGCATGATCGACCAAAACCGGCTGAACGCACAGATCCAAGCCAGCGGCTACAAAAAGAAATACCTGGCCCGGGCCCTGGGGATATCCGCCGCCACCCTGTACAGCAGGCTGCGGGGGCAGAGCGAGTTCAGGCTGGGCGAAGCCCAGCGCCTGGGCTTTCTGCTGGGGCTGAGCGAAGAGGAACAGGCCCGGTGTTTCTGGACGCTGAAGTAGATTGTCCGTCACCAAACAGGGAAGGAGGAACCATGACCAACGAACACCGGCGGCGCTGCCGCGCCGCCCTCTGGCACTGGCAGCTGATCGAGCGCCAGCCCAGCCCCGAAAACGCCTGCTGGGCCCAGGCCCTGCGCCAAACGGCGGCCTACTACCACCGGCACGACCCCATCCGGGCGGGCATCCTGGAGCAGCGCTACCGCCGCCACCTGACCGAAGAGCAGGTCCAGGCCCAGCTGCACATCGGCCGCACCACCTACCAGAAGGCCAACACCGACCTGCTGAGCACCCTGGCCGTCTACGCCGCCCGGGAAGGGCTGCTGTGACCGGCGGCGCCCCCTGACACGCCAAACCCCCGTCCTGCAGGGGACGGGGGCTGTGGGGTCAGCTGTCTTTTTTCTCTTTGGGGTTCTCGCAGCGCTGGTGGCAGGAGGCACAGTTGCCGCCGCAGCCTTCGCCCTTCCATCCGCCGTTCCTCGAGATCCAGATCACCGCCAGGGTGAACAGCACGATCAGCACCACCAGGGTGACCACCCCGCGTACCGTCAGCATAAGAACAACCTCTTTTCTTTACAGGTTGGCTCCAGTATACACGATTTCCGCCGCCGGGGCAATGCCCCGCCGAAAAAAACTGCAAATGACAGCCCTTTTTTGCCCGCCGGCAAATTTTTTGCCTTTACCCCCAAAAAAGGGCTTGCATTTTGCCCGCAGCCGTGCTATAATAGTCGCGTTCCCATTCGGAGGATTAGCTCAGCTGGTTAGAGCACCTGCATCACACGCAGGGGGTCTGGGGTTCGAGTCCCTAATTCTCCACCAAACAGTGCGCATCCAAATCCACGCCTCTATGCGGAGGAGTTTGGATGCGCTTTTTCTTTGCCCGGAGTGCTGCGCCGCGGTCCAAGGATGGCCGCAATGGCAGGAGTAAACAAAAGGCAGAGCGCCCGGCGAGAGGGAGTTCTGCCTTTTTCGTTGTTTTTCTCAAGATATTTGCCGCCTGCAGGCGTTCACGGCTCTTTCCCTGGCGGGCATTGCCTTCCGGGTCTTATCCCAATCTTCCTGCCGGGTGCTTCCATTCCACATCAAGCCGGCAAGGCGTCATGCTTTTTGAGGAACATTTTTGTGGACAGATAGGTGATGCCGATTCCCAGCAAAACCATCAGCAGGCCTGCCATGATCCCAAGGGTTCGGTTTGTGGTCAACAGGATGTACAGCGGTATGGCCAACAAGCTGCCAAAGTTGACGGTACCATGAATCACCATGGTGACCGCAAGATTGTCGGTTTGCCAATAGAGCCAGGCCAGCAAGACCCCAATGACAAACACCGATGGCCAGGAAACCATGGAGTGCACCAGCATAAAGAGGAGCGCTGAGAGTACGATGGCTATTTTGTAAGAAAAGGCCCTGCAAAATGATCCGAACAGTATTCCCCGGAACAAAAGTTCTTCCATGATAGGGATTAGAACTATCCTGGTTGCCATGTATTGTGTCCAAAAGAAAAGAGTAGGAAATATTTGTTCGGGGAGCGGCTCCTGGCTCAAAACGCCAAGAACAATCGCTATTTTGGAAATCAGGGCCAGGCCGAGGCCGATCCCGACACAAAAGAGGAGCTGAGAGCCCTTCAGGTCCCGGCTGCTGAGATGCAGCATCCGTTTTTTGTGCAGCAGCCATCCAAGTACAATCAATGCGATAATCCCGGCAATGGGCTCATAATACTCTACCGAGATAAAGCGGGCCACCAGGATCTGCAATACCAAATAACCAATCAAAGCCAAGATTCCCTGGTACGGTTTCATGCAGATCCATCCTCCTTTCATCCCATCAAAACAATCGTTTGTATGTACAGTATATATGGATTGCATTTTAAAGTCAATGGAGCTTTTGCTTTGGGATCGTATTCGCTCCATCATCCTTTGCCCAAACAACCCTGAGCGCCACAAAAGCGGTTCTCTGACCTTATGGGAGCTGGAAAGAACCGCCGCAGTATGTGCGGCCGCCCGATGAAAGGATCTTTCAAAAAAGGGCGCCGAAGGATTTCTTTGCATCAAAAACCACCAGCCGCATCGTTTCGTATTGCCAAGCACCGGCTGCCACGCTATGATGGGAGCATCGGCACGGCCAGTGCCGGATCGCTGTATAAAAGGAAGGATCGTATCGTATGGGGATGACTTTGGTACTGCAGCAGATGATCGTTTTGTTTTTGATGATGGCCGCCGGCTATGCGGCCAACCGCTGCCGGGTGATGAGCAAGGAGTCGGAGCAGCTGTTCTCCAAGCTGATCGTCAACCTAACCTGCCCGGCCCTGATCATCAACAGCGTTACCACCAGCGGGCGGCTGGAGAGCATGGGGGCGCTGTTCGCCATCTTTGGGGCGGCGGCAGTCTATTATGTCCTGCTGCCTTTGCTGTCCAAGGGGCTTGTCCGGCTGCTGCGGGTTCCGGCGGAGCGGGCCGCCGAATACGAGAGCATGCTGGTCTACTCCAACCTGGGCTTTATGGGCATCCCGGTGGCCAATGCCGTGCTGGGGCCGGATTCGGTCCTGTACCTGTCCATCTTCATGGCGGTGTTCAACATCTCGGTGTTTTCCTACGGCACCCTGCTGATCCAGCCGGGTGAGGGCGGCAAGGTCCACTTCCGCAAGATGGTCAACCCCGGCACCGTCTCGGCGGTGGCGGCCATCCTGCTCTACCTGCTGGAGGTGCAGCTGCCCAGCCTGATCCTGCAGCCAGTGGCCTCCATCGGCAGCACCACCACCCCGCTGGCCATGCTGGTGATCGGGTCCTCTCTGGCCCGCCAGCCCCTGCGGGAAGTGCTGCAGGAGAAAAGCCTGCTGCCCTTTACCCTGCTGCGGCTGCTGGTGCTGCCGGCGGCGGTCCTGCTGGTCTGCCGGTGGTTCCTCCACGACCCCATGCTGCTGGGGGCTCTGGTGCTGGTGTCGGCCATGCCCGTCGCCTCCAACGTCGTCATGCTGTGCAACGAGCTGGGGCGGGACTCCTCCTACATCTCCAAAGGCGTGTTTTTCTCCACCGTCTTTTCGGTGGTCACCCTGCCGCTGATCTCGCTGCTGCTCAGCGCGGCGGGCTGAACGCCGCGCTCCCAAAAAGTCCCGTCCGGAGGGCCTTGAACGGCGCCCCGGGCGGGACTTTTCTGCATTCTTTCAGCGGGAATGGGAAGTGCCGTTGATCCCGTCCTGGAAGCCCACCGGGCGGCGGACGCTCAGCCGGGCGGCATCCCGGCGGACAAAGTCGCAGTTGGCGCTGTAATTGTTTTGGAACAGCCGGGCAAACAGCAGGTCCAGCATGGCTTTGGCCGCGATCGTGGACGAAAAGGTGGAGATCTTGTTGTCGTTGGACTCCAGCAGCGGCAGCAGCAGCACGCAGTCGGACAGCCGGGCCGCCGGGCTGTCGGCGTGGCCGGTGATGAGTAGGACGGGGGTGCCGTGCTGGCGGGCAAACCGCATCGCGGAGCCGATGGCCTCGTTCATCCCGGTGTAGCTCAGGATCAGCAGGCAGTGGGTGGGGTCCATTTGGTTTGCGATGTAACTCAGGTTGACGCTGTTGGAAATAACGTTGACCCGGAAGCCGAACTTCATCAGCCGGAAAGCGAACTCCTCCAGAAGATACAGCCCCGACCCGGCGGCGCACAGCTCGATGCTGCCTGCCCCGCCCAGCATGGCGGCCGCCTGGTCGAAGGCGGCCGGGTCCAGGGTGGAGGCCAGGCGGTGGAGGGTGCCTTCCTCCAGTTTGAGCAGGTCCCGCACCAGGACGTCGGGCGGGGTGTCGGCCTGGAACGGGAAATCGCCGTCCGGCAGGTCGAAGGCGGGTGCGTCCGGGATGGCGCTGAAGTAGGCGCCCTTGAAATCCTGCAGGCCCTGATAGCCGAATTTGCGGCAAAACCGCACCACCGCCGAGGGGCTGGTGAAGGTGGCCTCGGCAAGCTGGCGCGTGTTCATGCGGGCGGCGCGCTCCGGATAGCGCAAAAAATAATCCCGCAGGCACTGGTCGGTGGGCGTCAGGCCCGTGTGCTCGCGAAGGCGCTTGTTGAGATCCATATCGTTCCCCCTTCTCGGTGCAGGATGCGGCAAAGTTCCCTTTTATTTTAGCATTGATGGAAAGGCAGGTCAAACGCCCGGGACCGAAATACGCATTTTGCACAATGTCCGGACAAATTTTTTGGCAGGGTGAACGCAATGTTTTAATCCCGCACGGTTTTGGCAGGTTTTTGAAATGCCCCGGCCCAAATCGGCCATGGCCCTTTTCTGCCGGGCTTTTCTCCGCTATACTATTGCCCAGAGCAATTGCGGCAGGAAAAGCTCGGAGAACCATCAGAAAGTGAGGATGCTGCTATGAAAATGCCCGAAGGCTTCCTGTGGGGCGGCGCGACCGCGGCCAACCAGTGCGAAGGCGCTTACAACGAGGACGGCCGGGGCCTGTCCAGCGTGGACGTGGTGCCCTTTGGCCCGGACCGGGGCCCCGTGGCGCGGGGCGAGCTCAAAATGCTGGCCTGCGACAGCCGGCACATCTACCCGTCCCACCGGGCGATCGACCTGTACCACCATTACAAAGAGGACATCGCCCTGTTTGCAGAGATGGGCTTCAAGTGCTACCGGATGTCGGTGGCATGGACCCGTATCTTCCCCCACGGGGACGACGCGGAGCCCAACGCCGCAGGCATCGCCTTTTACCGCAGCGTGTTCGAGGAGTGCCGCAAATACGGCATCGAGCCGCTGGTCACCATCTGCCACTTCGACACCCCCATCGCCCTGATCCAGAAGTACGGCGGGTGGAAGGACCGCCGGATGGTGGACGCCTTTGTCCGGTACTGCCGGGTGCTGTTTGAGGCGTACGGCAGCCTGGTGCGGTACTGGCTGACCTTCAACGAGATCAACATGCTGCTGCATATGCCGTTCATGGGGGCAGGCATCGTCTTTGAGCCGGGCGAGGACCGGGAACAGGTCAAATACCAGGCGGCCCATCACGAGCTGCTGGCCAGCGCCAGGGCGGTGCGCCTGGCCCACCAGATGATGCCCGGCTCCATGGTGGGCTGCATGCTGGCGGCAGGCCAGTTCTACCCCTACACCTGCGCGCCCCAGGACGTGTACCTGGCCATGGAGCGGGACCGGGACAACTACTTCTTCATCGACGTGCAGGCCAACGGCGAATACCCCCTCTGGGCCCGGAAGCGGATGGAGCGGGCCGGCATCGCCCTGCAGACCGAGCCGGAGGACGCGCAGACCCTGCGGGAAGGCACGGTGGACTTTGTCTCCTTCAGCTATTATTCCAGCCGCTGCGCTTCGGCGGACCCGGAGATCGCGGCCCGGCACGCCCGGGGCAACGCGGTGGTCAGCAGCGTGGTCAACCCCTACCTGAAGGCCAGCGAATGGGGCTGGCAGATCGACCCCCTGGGCCTGCGGCTGACCCTGAACGTGCTGTACGACCGCTACCGCAAGCCCCTGTTCATCGTGGAAAACGGCATGGGCGCCACCGATACCGTGGAAGCGGACGGCTCGATCCACGACCCCTACCGCATCGACTATATGCGGGAGCACATCCGTGCCATGCGGGACGCGGTGAACCTGGACGGCGTGCCCCTGCTGGGCTACACCTGCTGGGGGCCCATCGACATCGTGTCGGCGTCCACCGGTGAGATGAAAAAGCGCTACGGCATGATCTATGTGGATCTGGACAACGACGGCGCCGGCACCATGGCCCGCAGCCGGAAGGACAGCTTTTATTGGTACCAGAAGGTCATCGCCACCAACGGCGAGGACCTTGGATAAACCAGAGGAATCAGGAGGAACACTATGGACTACAAACAGCTCGCCGCTGTCATCCTGGAAAAGGTGGGCGGCAAAGAGAACGTGGACAAGGTGCTGCACTGCGCCACCCGTCTGCGCTTCACCCTGAAGGATGTGGACAAGGCCGACACCGACGCCCTGAAAAAGACCAAAGGGGTCCTGTCGGTGATCAACGCCGGCGGCCAGTACCAGGTGGTCATCGGCCCGGACGTGCCGCAGGTGTACCAGGAAGTGGTGGCCCTGGGCAATTTTGAGATCGCAAAGCCTGTGGACGCCCCCGCAGACGAGCCCAAAAAGAAACAGAGCAAGCTGAGCAGCGTGCTGGAGTACATCGCCAGCATGTTCCAGCCCATCATCCCGGCCATCACGGGCGCCGGCCTGCTCAAGGCGCTGATGGCGCTGGGCACCGTGACCGGCCTGCTGGACAGCGCGTCCCAGACCTATATCATCCTGAACGCCATTGCGGACTCCGCGTTCTACTTCCTGCCCATCCTGCTGGGCAGCTCTGCCGCCAAGACCTTCAAGTGCAACCAGTATGTGGCCATGGCCCTGGGCGGCGTGCTGGTCTACCCCGGCTTTGTGGACCTGATCAACGCAGCCAAGGACGCGGGCACCTCGGTCAGCCTGTTCGGCCTGCCGGTCACCCTGGCCTCCTACAGCTCCTCGGTGGTGCCCATCCTGCTGGGCGTGTGGTTCATGTCGGTCATCGAGCACGCCGTGCAGAAGATCTCGCCCAAGGCGGTCAAGTTCTTCACCGTGCCGCTGGCCAGCCTGCTGGCCGCCGGCGTCGTCACCATCCTGGCCCTGGGCCCCATCGGCACCTGGATCGGCAACCTGATCGCCGCCTTCTTCAGCTGGCTGAACGCCAATGCCGGCTGGGCCGTGCCCACCCTGGTGGGCGCACTGAACCCGCTGCTGGTCATGACCGGCACCCACTACGGCCTGATCCCCATCGGCATCAACAACCTTGCCACCGCCGGCTTTGACACCGTCGTCGGCCCCGGCATGCTGACCTCCAACGTGGCCCAGGGCGCCGCCGGCCTGGCGGTGGGCCTGCGCACCCGCAACAAGGACACCAAGCAGCTGGCCATGTCCGCTGGTCTGACCGGCGTGCTGGGCATCACCGAGCCGGTGCTGTACGGCGTCAACCTCAAGTTCATCTACCCGCTGATCTCCGCCATGATCGGCGGCGGTGTGGGCGGCCTGTATCTGGGCATCACCGGTGTCGGCCGCTACGCTTCCGGCTCGCCCGGCCTGCTGGTGCTGCCCGCTTACATCGGCGGCGACAGCATGGCCAACCTCATCAACGCCTGCATCGGCACCGTGATCGCCATGGTGGTCTCCTTCGTGGTCTGCTATGTGCTGTACGGCGTGTGGAAAAAGCAGGGCAAGCTCGAGGAAGGCGAGTGATCGCCTCCGCAGGGCGTATCTGACCCCCAGCGCTGTTCTATTCTGCCTCAAAGCCCCCTTGTATGCGTCCCGACCGTACGTCCCCACGCCGTGCGGCCGGGACGTTTTTGGTTTTTTGCCGGTCCGGCCGGAGCCGCCCGGCGGCGTCACAGCGCGCGCCAGACCACCCGGGGCATCAGGGACTGGACCACGCTGTATTCCGCGGCCTGGGTGCCGCTGCACATGACATTGGCCGCGCCGGCGGCGGTGGAAAGGACCACCGCCTCTTCGAGGGACAGGCCACGGTCCTCGGCACAGGCCAGGGCGGCCACCACGCTGTCCCCGGCGCCCACGGTGCTGCCCACCTTGACGGGCAGGCCCTCGGCCAGGATGGTCTGTTCCCGGGTCATGTACAGGCCGCCCCGGCTGCCCAGCGAGACCACCACCTTCCGGATGCCGGCATCCAGCAGGGCGGTTCCGGCCTGCCGCAGCTGGTCCACCGTCTCCAGCGGGCGGCCCGCCAGCCGGGAAAGCTCGTCCTGGTTGGGCTTGACCAAGTACGGGGCGGCCTGGATGCCCTCGGCCAGCAGGCTGCCGTCCGCATCCAGAAAGACCTTGGCCCCGGCCTGCCGGCAGGCGGCAGTCCAGTCGCGGTAGGTCCCGGAGGGAGCGCCCGCCGGCAGGCTGCCGGCCAGCACCACGATGTCCCCGGCCGCCAGCCGCCTGGTCAGCCGCCCCAGCAGCTCCTCCAGCACCCGGGGGCCGACGGCAGGGCCTGGCTCGTTGATGTCGGTGTGGGTGCGGCCCTGCGGGTCGATGACCTTGAGGTTGGTGCGGGTCTCGCCGCCGGCAAAGCAGAAATCGCAGATCAGGCCCTGCTGTTCCAGCTGGGCGGCGATGGCCCGGCCGGCGGCCCCTGCCAGCACCCCCATGGCCACGCTGGCACCGCCCAGCTTGGCGATCACCTTGGATACGTTGATTCCCTTGCCGCCGGGGTCGGTGCGGACCGAGACGATCCGGTTGACGGTGTCGAGGGCAAAGCCGGGGACCTCCACCGTTTTGTCCAGCGCGGGATTGAGCGTCACAGTATAGATCATAAAAAGCCTCCTTTGGATCGGGGCATGCAACCCCCGTGTGTGCATGTTCTGCCCCTATCTTAATGGTTCGGCCGCCGGATTGCAAGGCAAAACAGTCCCCCGCCCCAAGCCGTCGCGGCAGAAAAAGCCCCGCAGCCCGGACGTCTGTGCATCCAGGCTGCGGGGCTATGGTTCGGCGGGGGCGTCCTGCGGGGCCCAGACGAGGGGCACTGTAACCTCCCCTGACGCTGCCTCCAAAAGAAACGAAAAATCCGAACCCTTCTCCGATTGGAAAAAGGTTCGGATTTTGTGCATGTGGTGCGATGGAAGGGACTCGAACCCCCGGCCTACTGATTCGTAGTCGCCTCTTGGCCCTTTCAAGATTTCTTGTGACATTTTGTAAATTGGCATGAACACTACGTTTATGCCAATTTTCTTTTTCTGCTTCTGCAAGCCTTCTCATAGGCTGTTGTGGAAGTGTTGAACTTTTGTTGAACGCAAAGCGATCTGGCGTTGCTGTCCATGCGAGCATTCAGATGGTTTCTTCCAGCGTGTTCTCTCTATGAAGGAACTCTCCCGGTTTACGATGGCGTTGACAGAACTTTTTGAATTTTGTTTCCATGAGAGCATGGGTTCTGGCTTTTGTGTGTACAAGACGGTATTTTATATGATAGTTCTGTAGTGCAAGTTTTAGGGTCTGGGCAGTGGCCTCCAGCTGGTCTACCGCATGTACGATGTCAGTGCCCTTGAGTTCAATCAAATAGGCATCGGATTTGTCCTCATTTATCAAAAGATAATCACAGCGCAAACCGGTCCGAATAACAGCCCCGTCAATTTGATAGTGGGTGACAAAACACCTGTCAGAATTGACCGCCCGGTGTTGCCGCCCCTGCTCAGAGCTGACAATAATAGCCTGCTGCTCCTGGCAAAGGGACTTGTATCCATTCAAAGGCATCGTTATTCTCCTTTGGCGTCAGTCTCGATTTCAAACAGCTTATCATATTCCTCGTTGATGACATGAGAGATATCATCGATCAAAGAATTATCGATCTGCTGCAGTTCAGGGTCCATACAACTGTCTGCACGGCCGTTTGACACAAAACGGGCGTCGCAATCCTCAGTGCAGAGCCATTTGGAACGGGGAACAATAGCTTCAACTCGTTCAGGCGAGGACTGTTGAACAATGTCGGCATACAAAAGGTTGTTGATAGCACCCAATACATAGGGACTATGTGTTGTCAGTAAAACGTTGTTCCCGGCATTGATGACCAACGCAATGAGCTCTATCATCAGTTTTTGAGATTCGGGGAACAGATTGGATTCCGGTTCTTCAATGATAAAGTAGGTCTTCTTGTTCAAAGCCAAGGCATAATACAGGAGATTTGTGATCCAGACAGATTCCTGTTGCCCGGAAGAAGCATAATTGATTTTTACATAACGGGACTGGTCGATCAAAATGCGCTCTTCGCCATCTACAACGCTGTAGTTTCCTTTGAGGACTTGCCGGATCAACCGTTGTGCTTCGCCCAGCAGCTTCCGATGAGCAGGTGAAACGGGCACGCCTTCCAACAGTCCATCCAATCCGGCTAAAAACTGCGGGCGCAGTTTCATGACCCTCTCAATATAATCTCTGGTGCAGGCATCCAGCAGCCGCTTTTGCATATCGTCCATTGTGGAATAGATATAGTTCAGCTGGCCGCTGAGTAACGTTAAAATACTGCGCCCTGCCGGGATATAGACGGCCTCGTAAGGATCGTCGAACAGCGCGATAAGATCCCTTTGGAGCTCGTCGCGCTTTATATCATCGGAATGAATACTGCCCAAGAACTGACGAAAAACCGCCGAGTATTCAACCCACACATAATTGGGAGATTGAAACGCCTCTTTCAATGAGATGCCGATACGAGTGTTCTCAGTATAATTGTATTCCAGCGTCATATTCGCGTCCATACCATAAGACGAACCGAATGTGTTGAGAAATTTATTGCGTACCATCATCTCAAAATCAGTTTTCAGGTCGCGCTGCAAAAGCAAAGACGCGGCATTCTCTGTTGCCCGCCGCAAAATGAGCTGCAAGAGATCTTCTTTCAGAGAACGAAAGAAATAGACAGCCTTGGCAATGGTACTTTTGCCGGACGCCTGATAACCTGTTAAGATCGTAGTGCCGCGAATATCCAGTTTGCAATGCTGAATAGGACCAAGCTGGTTGATGGTCAGTCGATGCATAAAATCTCACCCTCTTAAAAATCAGCATCTATCTGTAAAAGCAGAAAGCATAGTATGGCGTTTACCTCTTATTGATCCGTTACTCCCAGCACTACCTGGCACTCCTTCTCCCAAAAGGCGATGCCGTATTTCAAAATCTTCTTCATACCGCGGCGGCGCAGGGCCTCATCGTACTTTTTCTCGTCGATCTGGGCCAGAGCTTTTGTGCAGGCAGCTTCCAGATTGCCGTCCTCGGCGTATTTCAGCTCAATGACCATCCCCAGCCGTTCCGGGGTAGCTACCGAAATATCGCTGTAGCCGATGCCTGTCTCCGCGTTGGAACGGACGATCCAGCTTCCCTGGCTTTGCAGCAGCCCCAACAGCATTCCATGGTAGAAGTTTTCCTTCATATTGGAGCGCACTGCCGTGTCCCGCACGCTGATAGAATCCCACAGGTAGTCGTGCAGCATATCCTGAATGGTGGCCACGTCTCCCTTGGGAAAGGCCGCGCAGAAGCGGTTGATGCGGGATGTATCGGCCCGTGTCTCCTCCCGGAACCAGTCTTTTACCAGGTCGATGAACAGCTCCCGGACTTCCCGGTTGGGAAGGGCCAGTTTCATCTGCTTGCCGGGCAACCGGCCTTTGGAGGTCAGATAGCCGGTGGAATACAGAACACTCCAAATGTTGTCGATGGAGTCCTCGATGTCCCGGTAGGTCAACTCCTGCCGGACCGTCTTGACGATGGTCTCGCCGTTGATGAGCTGCTCCACCTCGTCCCGGGTGGTCTGGTCTGCCTTTTGGAGCAGCCGCCGGATGATACCGTTGCCGCTGGTGTTGGCCCAGTAATTTTCCGGCTCGGCCTCCGGGTCGCGCAAAAGGATTTGTGCGTATTTGATTACATCCCATGGGCAGTAGATGGACACATTCCCGAATTGATACCCATCGTACCAGTCCCGCATGGCATCGTGATAGGCTCCCAAGCCGTAATAATCCAGAAGCTCTTTTACATCGTCGTCCGTAAAGCCGAAGCTGTCGCAGAAATAAGGGTCAGACACCGTCATCACATTCAGGTTGTTCAGCCCGGTAAAGATACTTTCTTTTGAGATGCGCAGGCAGCCGGTGAGGACCGCAAACTGCAGGCTGTCATTCGTTTTCAGCGCGTTGCCAAACAAATTGCGGATGAGGGACACCATCTCGTCGTAGTAGCCGCCCTGAAAGGCTTTGTCCAATGGCACGTCATATTCATCAATCAGAATGACAACTTTGCGGCCATAGTGTTTGGCCAGCAGCTGGGAAAGGGTATTCAGGCTGGCCGACAGAGCCTCATCGGTCATGGCGTAGATACCACCCTGAGCTGTACCTGTTTGGACCAACTGCCGGTAGAGAGCCTTTTCTTCATCGGAAAGTTTGTCGCTATCCCGCAGGAACTGGAACCGCGAAGCCTCATTTCCGATCAAAGTGCGCAGCGCAGCCACAGCGGATGCAAAGGTCAGGCCGTCCACACTTTTCAGGCTGATAAAGATCACCGGGAACTGCCCCTGGTATTCCGCGCACAGCTCTTTGTTTTCTGCGATTTTCAGGCCGTCAAACAGGCTCTTGTCCGTGCCGATCTCAAAAAAGCACTTCAGCATACTCATGTTCAAAGTCTTGCCAAAGCGCCGGGGGCGGGTGAAAAGGTTCACTTCACCCCAGTCCCGCAAAAGGTCTGCAATAAATCCTGTCTTGTCGACATAATAGAAGTCATTGGTCCGCAGTTTTTCAAAACCATCAATGCCAATGGGAAGCTTTTTCCTCACCTTGTTCACGCTCCTTTTTTACCTGTCAGAAGCCACATATATTTTCAAGACCACTTTACCATGAAGCTGCCGGGCAGTCAAGACCGAACAGAATTCACATTCCTCATTCGCTCAAAGACCGCACAACAGGCCTCGGAACACCCTATATACTGCAGTTCCCGCCCTACAGGTGTCATAGGATGTCGTTTCGACGTTACCGGCGTATCATCATAGGCAGGCAATACCTTCTTATGCCTTTCTTATGCCTTTTCCTGATAGAGAATCATTTTTAAACAGATTGAATCTTGAACGGCATACAGAAAGCGACATTTTGAGGTCATTTTTTGCTTATAATGCCGTTCAAACGAAAAATCCGAACCCTCTGCGGCCTCCGGCCCGAGGGCGGCTTCCGTTCCCTCCGCCCGGAATCTGAATACCATTTCGCATATCTCCTTGCTGGCAATGGCTTATGCGGCGATCCACTCAAATCGTAATCGCCTTTTCCGCTCTCGCAAAACCTTCGCCCGCTCTATCGCTTGATTGTTTTCATCCGTATATGTGTTTGCTGGCTCTTGCTTCGCAGGGGCCTGTTTGTGTTGCCGCTTTCGGTTGGACATCAACGTACTGAATGACCGCTCTGTTTGTAGGTGGCGTTTTGCTCATCCCTAAAAAGACCGTCCGACAGAATTGCTCTTGACGAACGGTCTGGAATCGTATTTGGTTGTGCTCTCTGTCCAGGGATGTCCAGGGATGGAGCGGGGTGCGCTTCGGCCCTGGGCAAGAGCTGCAAAAGGATAGCTGCGAAGCAGCGCAAGGAAAATGCAGTTTTCCTTGGGATGAAATTGGGGTGGTGAACGGAACGCCAGCCCGGTTTCATCAAGCCGTCTGCAAGACCGCAATTGCACCGGAACGGTGTATAATTGCGCCCTATTACAATAGGGTTGGAACGTCTCGGGCTTCCTGCAAATCGTGAATCATCTTTGACAGAGCCAGTACGACCTCCTGCTGACGAAATGAAAGTTCCAGCCGCACCATCAGCGCCAGGTGGCCGCCGGTCAGGTCGGTGACCACCGTGGGACTTGGCATCAGGGCGATCAGGTCCTCCCGGCAGGCCGGGGTGAAGGTGGTGTCGTCCTCGGACAAAATCAGCAGCACCCGCCCCTCCCACGGGGCAAAATCATTGCGGGTCATGCCAAAGTAGTGTTCTGCGTCACAGAGAAAGTCAATCATGTGCTGTTCATAGGGCTTGGTGAGCAGTTCCATCATAGCGCCGCACAGTTCCTCCATAGCGGCCTTTTCCTGGGCTGTAAAGCCATCGGTTTTCTTTTTCATCACCGCCCATCTCATCATCCGCTTGATGAGCGGAAACGGCAGGAAGGCAAGCCATTTTTTGAACTTCCGCTGGCTTTCGATTATCTTCATCAGATCCTGATACCCGGCCTTGCTCATGTTGCCGGACAGCGAGCAGGTGTTGGAGAGGACCAGCCCCTCCACCACTTCCGGGTGGCGGGAGGCGATGACCTGGGCCACTACGCCGCCCAGGGACTGTCCCACCAGCCAGACCTTTTCCTTCAGGTGGCGGAGTAGTTCAGCCACGGCATCGGCAAACTCGCCGTTGTCCCCGAACTGGAGCTGATAGTCAAAGGTCAGCACCGAAAAATCCCTGGCGAACCGGGCAAAGTGCTTATAAAACAGGTCGGACAGCCCAATGCCGCCCGTGAGCAGGACCAGCGTGGCTTTGGCCTGGGGATTTTGATAGTAGCGATAGGTAAAGAGTTTCCCGTTGCTGACCGTGAAGGCAGCGGTTGGACAAACCCGGCGAAATTCTGCAAGTGTCATGGAACTCCTCCTTTCAGATCCAGGTGAGCAGATACCCGTTGATTAAAGCAACAGCCAAAAACAGAAGAACTCCCCGCAGGAAAGCGTAAAAGTGTTTGCGGGGGTCCGCATATAATTCCGGACTTTCCTCGGTGCCGGAAAACCGCACCCGTTTTGTGTGCCGCCACCAAAGCAGGTCGATCACCAAAAAATCAAACAGATTCAGCGCCTGTCCTAAAAGCAGAGTGTTCAAAAAGTTGCCTGCAAAATATTCTTGCCGGGTGAGAAGCCCCATCGCAAACAGGAGCGCAGTAAACAAAAGCAGATTTCCAGCGAAGATGGCCGCAGGACCTCGCTGCCGAATATTTCCTGATAGCTCCGGGCGGGCTTTCACAATCTTCTGTACCTCGTCCGGGTAAGTAGAAAAATTACGGATGTTTTTCTCGTCGCTCCCGGTGCCCAGCCAGCAAAAAGCCCAAAACAAGGAACACAGGAGCATACCCTCTGCCAGCAGCATTTGAACCATCTTCCATCTCCCGATTATTTGCGCCCCGCCAGCATCCGGGAGTCGCCCAGCATCATCATGGCCGCCCGCCGGCGGGAGCCGAAAGCCTCCTGGGCGGTGTCGATGAGGCGCACGTCCTCATAGCCCATGTCCCGCAGCTCCTGGGCGAAGGCCTCCATGTCTCCGTACGCCCGGGGCTTCATGTTGTCGTTGATGGCGAACACGCCGCCCTTTTTCAGCACCCGCAGGGTCTCCAGCAGCAGCGCCCGTTTATCCGAACCCATGATGTTGTGATAGACATAGTTGCTCACCACGGCGTCGAAACTCTTGTCCGGGAAGTCCAGCTTGTTGGCGTCCCCATGCTGGAACCGGCACCGGGCGGCTACACCTTCGCTTGCGGCGTTTTTCTCGCACATAGTCTGGTTGTAGCCGAAGTCTGCGCCCCAATAGTCAATGCCCGTTACTTTTGCCTCCGGCCACATCAGGGCCGCCCGGATGGACAATGGCCCGGAGCCGCAGCCTACTTCCAGAAGCTGCCCTTGCCCGTCAAAATCCAGATGGGAGAGGACAACCAGGTGGGTTCGATCCATCATGCCGCCGCCCCCGAAGGCATACTGCCGCCTGATCCAGGTGATCCATAAGAGCAGCGCCAGCAGAATCACTGCGGCAATCACGAACACCACACCAAGCGCCGTGATATGGAACACCGTAAATGACAGCACCGCCAGTACCACAGACAGCGCCAAAAGGGCGCCTACCACATAGAAAACAGGGTTTGACATCCAGCTCCCGTAATGCTCCCCATGCGTCCCAAGGCGGATTTCTTTTTGCTGAACTTGATTTTGCTTCATTTGAACCATCTCCTTATTATCAAATTTTTTGCAGCAGCAGACACAATCCCGCCTGGGCCGCCGCCATGAGGGGGCACAGCAAGAGCGGCCACTGGAGCAGATGCTCCGGCAGAGCGTATTCCTTCATCCAGGCTTTGAACCCATAGCCTGGGTGCCCTTCGGTTCCTGAGATGATAAAACGGCGTTTTGCTTTTTTCTGTATCAGCCAGAAGTCCAGAAAAAGCAGATCACAGACATTGACGACCATCCACTGGATATATCCCGTCAGGGCCAAACGCCAGAAGCCGGTTGTCCCGCCCTCCACAGTGCTGACCGCACCATAGAGAAGGAGGGGCAGCCACTCCCCGAAGCAGATCCAAAGCCGGTAAAAACGGTTTTCGGCCTTTGTCGGCGGATCTTTTGCCGCCTTGATGATGGCGGGCGGATAGCAGGGAAACATCAGCCGGGGCTTATACAGCGCCACCGCCGCGGCAAACAGGTTAAACCAGGCCGCCATTGCGAACCCGTCCAGGATGGTGCGCGTCCAGTTCATAGAAATCCTCCTGCCCTCCTGCGTTTTTCATAAGGAACCTCTCTGTTATGGATTTGCCCCCGTATTCTACCGGATTGCCCGCGCACAGAGCCAGTGCTTTTTGGCGTCTTTATCCATGATGACCTTAGAAAAACCAGCCTCGGTGAGAAAACGGGCAAGCTGGTCTCCATTGTAGATTCTCATCCCATCAATGATAGAAAGCCATTTGTTGGCCTGGGGATCTTCTCCGTCCGCCTCATTGACGATCAAAAAGACGCCACCTGGCTGCAAGGTGCGGTACACCTCCCGGAAGCTATCCGTGGGTCCGGGCCAGAAATATACGGTTTCAAATGCGGTCGCCAGATCAAACGCACCATCCCCAAAGGGGAGGCAAGACACATCCCCCTGCAAAATTTGGCAGCGGCCTGCTTGGAGTCCCTCGCGGTTCACACTCTTGGCCTTTTCCACGGCTATTTCTGAATAGTCCAGAGCAGTAATAGTCGCAGCCGGATATTTTCGCAAAAGCGCCCGAATGTTCCGACCGCCGCCGCAGCCCAGCTCCGCAATCTTGGCCGGACCTGTTTCCGGCAAATGACTAAGGCCCCAATCCGCGAGGGCGGCATGGGCATGGTTCATACTGCCCACCATACACTTGCCCAGCAAACCTTCCGGCTTGCGGGTATTATTGAAAAAAGCCTTCCATATCCCCATAACTGCCTCCAGAAGTTGAAATTTAGGTTAGCAAAAACTAACCATGTTCATTATACATCTTCCTACACGGAAACGCAACAGACAAGAGCGTTCTCTGACCATTTTGCGCTATGGAAATGTGGAAAACAGCCGCTCCGCTGATGGAAAACAGACATTCACGGCCCGATGGAAAAGCCGCCGGCTTTCCCACAGCCCGCAAACATCGTTTCCCACAGCTCCGCAAGCATGACCGTTTACGCACATTCCCACAGCGCCTACTACGGCGAATATCCTTCCCGTCCGATCCTAATGGAAAGAGATAAAAGAGAACAAAAAAAGAAGCGGGAGCGTCACCCTTGGCTCAAACCGAAGGCGGCGCTCCCGCTCTGTAATGGAAAAGTGTTCAAAATTGCGGCTTTACACCCCTCAAATCAGAGGGAGAGGCCCGCATGAGAAACCATAAGGACGGCTCCCGGAAAAGCCACCGCAGGCGATTTTTCAGCCCATTTTCAACCCTTATCTGCACACTTTTTCGAGCGTGCGGACTGGTAATGGGGACAGGCGATGAGGACTGCCCGGAAGCTCTGCTTGCATGGGTGGACACAGCCCTTGCAGATCTCATTGTACCTGCGGCGGCCGTTCTCCCCCAGGAAGAAGGACCATTCCAGCCGCCACTTCTTGCTCCGGCTCATAGGTCGTGCTCCGGGGGCTTCTTCTGCTGAGTCTTGTCCGGGGGCTTGCGCTCGCCGCACTCCCGCTTGGCCTCCGCCAGCCGTTCCCGGATGGTGGGGCGCTTCTCCCGGCCCAGGGTCATGGCGGTGAACTCCTTGAAGGCCGGCTGGAGCTGGTCCTTGTCCTTGACCTTGAAGAACACATAGTAGTGCGGGGGCTCGGTGTGGGAGTCCTTCTTCAGGGCATAGTCGATGTCATACTTCTTCGCCACCGCCGAAAACGCCTTGATGTTCTGTTCGGTGATCTCGATGTTGGTCAGGGAGGCACCATGCTGTTTGAGCTGGTGCAGGGTCTGTTTTCCCTGGCGGAGCGTGCGCTGGGAGGGCTTTTTCTGCATCTCCTCCAGCACCTTCTTCAGGGCCTTTTGGAGAAGGTCCGCGGTCATCTTGCCCGCCTCCACCGAGAGGGAGACCGCGCCCTGGGTGATTTCTTCCTGCATAGGCACTACCTCCTTTCTCCGCCGCCGTACAGGTCATGGCTCACCAGGGAAGTGTAATAGCTGCCGATGGTGGCCGGGGCGTTATACAGGGCGGCCAGCAGGTATTTTTTGATATTGCGGACATAGGTGGTGTTCTCCCGCATCCGGTCCAGTACATACTCGATATGGGAGCTGTCCAGCTTCAGGAACCGTGACTTGACCCCCTCCGCCGGGTAATCATCCCCGGCAATGCGGATGGTCTCCCGGTGGGAGCATACCGTATCCACCATGAGCTCCACCAGCTCGTCCAGACGGTCCCGGTCAAGCGGATGGTTTCGGATGAGGTAGTCATACTCGATGTTCTCCAAAATCAATTCCCGGTAGTTCTCCCGTTCCCGCATCCAATCCCGTCCGGCCCTATCCGAGCCCCTGGGGGTTTGGGGGCTTGATAGGATAGGATTTGATCCTTCCGTACTTGATAGATCTTTTTTGATTTTTCTTTACTTGATTCTTTAGTATTTAATTGTGCGAGGTTTCCCTGTTCAGGTTCTCCCAAGACAGGGGAAGCCTGTTCAGGATTATCCAGGACTGGATTTTCCCGTTCAGGTTTTCCCGGTTCAGGTTGGCGGGGCTTCTCCAGGATGGTGTACTCGATGGCGCCGAGCTGGCCGTTGGGGTTGCGGACCCGC
>HHCFJ05603__coassemble_392_pt1 | contig 36265 bp, 38 predicted proteins | sample HHCFJ05603__metabat2_low_PE_003 | metagenome-assembled genome bin HHCFJ05603 | reverse complement strand
CTGGCCGACGGCAACTACGTCTACAACGGCAGCTTCCAGGAGGGCGAAGGCCGCCTGGGCTTCTGGAGCCGCTGGGCCCTGCCCGGCTCGAAGGTCAGCGTCACCAATGAGGACAACGTCCGCCGCCTGGAAATCAAGGCCGGTGCGCTGACTTCGCCCCTCAACCCGGTGATCGTCTACCAGAAAGATCTGGCCCTGACGGCGGGCAGCTACGCCCTCAGCTTTGACGCCGAAGGCCCCGCCGGCCGCGAGATCCTGGTGCGCGCCGCCGGCCAGACCCTGCAGGCGACGCTGGACGGCAGCGAGACGGCCTATGACTACAAGCTGACCCTCGGCGAACAGAGCGGCAACGACATCGCCTTCGTCATCCAGGCGCCCGGCACCTACTACATCGACAACGTTCGCCTGGAAGAGGACAGCCTTATCAAAAACGGCAGCTTCAACGCCGGCTTTGCGGGCTACGAACTCTATGCCTACACCCCTTCGGACGTGGACTATGTGGTGGACAGCCTGAACGAGCCCAACGCCGCTGACATCACCATCCGCAACACCGGCGACGCCGCCTGGAAGATCCAGCTCAAACAAAGCGGCATCGAGCTGGAAGAAGGCCAGTGGTACCGCCTTTCCTTCAAGGCCAAGTCGAACCTCGGCCGCAAGTTGATGTTCGCCATTCAGCGGGACGGTTCGGCCGATGACGACTGGACGCCCTACTCCGGCGAGGAGATCGTCACCCTCGGCGCAGACTACCAGACCTACGCCGTCACCTTCCAGATGAACTGGCCCACCGACGAGCAGGCCGTTCTGAGCATCTCGATGGGTGCCGTGGCAAACGAGCCGATCACCCAGCTGCACCGCATCTGCATCGACGACATCCTGCTGGAAAAGATCGACGCCCCCGCAAACGGGCCCCACTGATCCGCGCCTCCGTTCCGAAATCCCGAGGCCAACCGGCCCCGGGCCAGGCAAACCAAAAAGGTCCCGGCTGGACAACGTGTCCGGCCGGGACCTTTTTGACGTTATGCAGCAAGGTAGGAAGAGGGCGGCAGTTTGTCCGGAAAGGCCGTTTTACAGGCCCATCAGGCTGTTCAGGAAGTTCCGGCCGGCGGCGACGCTGTCCTCGATGGCGCCGGCCAGGCCGCCCTGTCCCCCGAAAACGCTCAGGATGGCCCGGGCCGCCACGCCGCCCACTACCAGGAGGGCTGCGGCCCCGCCTACGGCCACCACGGCCCTGGCGACGGTATCGACGGCCGCGCCGCCGGTCGTGTACATCATTTCGTCCTCATGCAGGGCGGTGTGGCTGGCGGGAAGTTTCATCTGTGCAGACATGGTTTTTTCTCCTTTTCACGCATTTGGTTGGATCGTTGTTTTGGGCAGGGGAAGCGGAGCGGTCCTTCGGGCCGCCCCTTTGCAGAGCGGGGGCTCAATCCTTCAGGCCTTTGGCCAGGGGGATCAGCAGCAGCAGGGCCACGATCCCGATCAGGCCCACCACAATGCCGGCCACCAGCTTGCCAAAGACCATCGACAGGCACATGCCGACCCCCAGGAGCAGAGCGCCGGCCACGCCCAGCGCCACCAGGCCCAGCGTCCTGGGGCTGACGACGATGGGGGCCTTGCCCTCCATTTTGCGCCAGATCATCAGGTCGGCCAGCAGGACCACAAGCCCTGCCGCGCCGCAGACGATGCCCTGGCGGGATACCCCCCACTCCTGGATCAGGCACATACACATCCCCAATGCAAAGAACACGCAGCCGACGGTGCCCAGGATCAGGGCGACAAAATTACTCTTTTTCATGATTTCCTCCTGTTTGCTGTTGCTCCTCCGCCGTCTTGGGCGAAGGGTCTGTTTCTTCCAAAAAAGCGTCTGCAAAGGCCGTCTCGACCTTCTTGTATCCGCCCACGACATGGTCCTCGATCGCCTGGTAGGCGGCGGCCGCTTTGCGGCCGGTCTCGCCGGTCCTGAGGGCGTAGCCCGAGGGGCTGTCGGGGTCTTTTTCCAGAAAGCGGTCGACGAAAGCCCGCTGCACCTTGTCGTAGGCGGCCATCGCCTTCCGCCCCAGCTTGCCCGGCTTCAAACGGTAAGCCATGCGGGTCATCTCCTTTCCCAGCGGCGGTTCCTGGCAAACCACCACAGGCCCGCCGCCGCGCCGCAGCCTGCCGTTGCCGCAAGCGCGGCCCACAAGAGCTTCTTTTTGTCCATCGCGTTTTCCTCCTTTGCGTTTGTTTTCCCCGTTTACAAGACGGATTCTACACCGCTGCTGTTGGGGTTTTGTTGTACCCGGGTTTGAGAATTGTTAAAATTTCAAACCGGGTCCCATTGCAGCCGCACGGCCTGCCGGCTGGCGGTCAGCTCGGCCCAGAGCTGGTTGGGCAGGTACAGCTTCGCCCGTTTCGCGTTTCACCGTTTCACCGGCAACAGGATACCAGCTCCGGGTTACCGTTTTATTTGCCTTGCGTTAGAGTAAAATAAAAAGCCCGCCGGGCACGAAGTGTCCGCGGGCCGCAGGCCGCAAAAAGCCCCGCCTGTACACGAAGTGTAGGGACGGGGCCTTTTATTGTTGGATGCCGGCGCAGGCCGCTTTAAAGCAGGCTGTGCCCTTTTGCACAGAGATCGTAGATCTCGTCGTATTTCTGTTCCACCAGTTTGTCCACCACCTGGGCGCGGCGGCGGACCATGGCCCGGTACAAAAACCAGGGCGCGATCCACCCTGCAAACCCCGGCACGGCCAGCACCACCATCAGGGCTACCATGGGCGGCTGGTGGGTCACTGCAAAGGTGGACCCGGCCAGGAAGGCGGTGCCCAGAATGCCTGTCATCACCGCGCAGATCCGCGCCCGGGCGGTGCGTGACTCTTCCAGCTGGTCCAGCTCCCGCAGGCAGGCCTCGAAGTGGCGCTGCAGCCGGGTCAGCTCCATCTTGTTGACGATCTTCCGGTCCCGGCGGAGCACCAGTTTCCCCTTGTTTTTCAGGGGCTGGGTGCCGGGGCGCTCCTCCAATACCCAGCCAAAGCTCTCGTAGCCGTCCAGATAGAGGGGGGTCTTGTCGGCGTTTGCCGGGATCTCCTTGTAGTCGTAGCCCACATAGGGCGCACTGTCCTCCCGGAGCTCACGCATGGTCTGGTCCTCCTTCCTGTTTTCTGGGCAGCCGCACCGTGAAGGCGCTGCCCTTGCCCAGGGCGCTCTCCACCGAGATGGAGCCTCCTGTCATCTGCAGGATGCGCAGCACCAGCGCCAGGCCAAGGCCGTTTCCCTCGGCGGCGTGGGAGGTGTCTCCCTGGTAGAATTTGTCGAACATGTGCTGCATGGTCTCCTCGCTCATGCCGCGGCCGGTGTCCGCCACCGTCACCTGGATGGCGTCCGGCGTGGAGGTCTGGCGCAGCGCCACCGTCCCGCCCGGCGGGGTGAACTTGATGGCGTTGGAGAGCAGGTTGTTCCACACCAGCTCCAGCAGGCTGGGGTCGGCCTGGATCACGGCCTGGTCCTCGAAGTCGGCCTCGAAGTCGATGCCCTTTTCCTCCCAGCGGCTCTCAAAGAGCAGGGCGCAGTCGGCCAGCTGGGCGGTCAGGTCGTAGGGCTCCGCCCTGGGCTGGATCGTCTGTTTTTCCAGCTTGTTCAGCTTGAGGATGTTGGTGATGAGGTCGGCCAGGCGATGGGCGTATTTCTCGATGGTGTCCACATATTCCTCCCGCTGCTCCGGAGGGAGGGACCTGCTCTTCAGCAGCTGGGCGGTGTTCTGGATCACGGCAAGGGGCGTCTTGATCTCGTGGGAGACGTTCGCAAAAAAGTCCGTCTTGAGGGTCTCGACGCTCCCCAGCTCGGCCACCATCTTGTTGAAATCCAGGATCATCACATCCAGGTAGTCGTACCGGTCCGCGGTGTGGAGGGGCGGCACATAGATCGAAAAATCCCCCTCTGCCACCTTCCGGGTGGCCGCGGCCAGCTCCTGCACCGGCTTTTCAAAGGTCTCCCGCATACAGCGGCGGGTCAGCAGGGTCAGCCCCAGGGAGACGGCGGCCCAGTAGAGGATGGGCACCGTGACCTGGATCAGGTCGGCAGCGTCCACCTCGTCCATCAGCGTGAGCAGCCCCATGTGGATGCCCGACGCCAGCAGCCCCCCTCCAAAGAACAGAAAAAACTGGGAGACGGGGAACCGGCTGACCCGCACCGGACCATAGACGCTGTTTTCCACCTGCTTCATTTCAGCACCGCCTTGTAGCCCAGGCCCCGGACGGTCTTGATCTCAAAGCCGTCGCAGGCCGAGAATTTATCCCGGAGTTTGGTGATGTAGACGTCCACCGCCCGCAGGCCGGTGTCGCTGCCCATCTCCCAGAACTCATCCATCAGCTGGGCGCGTGAAAAGGTCTTTTTGGGGTAGGACAACAGCTTGAACAGGATATGGAACTCCCGCGTGGTGACGGGGATCTCCTCCCCGTCCACCTCGGCCGTCAGGCCGTCGGCGTCCAGCACCAGGTTGCCCACCGTGATTTTCCGCTCGGCCTCGATGTTGGCCCGGCGCAAAAGCGCCCGCACCCGCAGCACCAGCTCGCTCAGGTCGATGGGCTTGACCATGTAGTCGTCGATGCCAAGCTGGAACCCCTTCTGCTTGGCGGACAGATCGTCCCGCGCCGACATGAACAGAATGGGGATGTGCCGGTTGATCTTCCGCACCGTCCGGGCAAACTCGAACCCGTCCACCCCCGGCATCATGATGTCCGAGATGATGAGGTCGTACAGGCGGCTGTACAGCTCGTCGTAGGCGCTGTTGGCATCCAGGCAGCCTTTGGCCGCAAAGCCGCTGTCATTGAGGTAGGTGCAGACCACCTGATTGAGCTTGACGTCGTCCTCCAAAACCAGAATGTGTATCATATCCGATCCTCCCTGTCAAAGCGCCGCAGCCGCCGGCCGGCGGAATCTATCATGAAAAGAGCCAGCCCCAGCACCAGCCCGCAGGCTGCCGCCGCGGTGCCGGCGGTCATGGCAGACTGAAACCCTGCACCGCGCTTTGTCTTTTCAGCATACCGCCGGATGATTGGCGGTCTGTTTGCGTTTTGTTGCAGAAATGTTAAATCCGCCGCGACGGCTGCGATTCTCAGGGCGCCCCGGGGCGGTTGCTTTGGTGGAATGCAACGCGGCAAACGCGCCTTTCTGGTAGAATGGGACCGTGTGAAGCGTTTTCAGATACACCTTAAGCCTCGCCCTGCCCTTCCACCGTGCTGACGGTCTCGGTTCGGGACCATTTTTCGTAGTAGAGGGGGCGGTGGAAGGCCATCATCAGCGCAGCGTAGAACAGATAGAACAGATACCCCCCGGACAGGATCAGCCACAGCACAAAGCCGGCCAGCCCGTTGAGCACCCCCACTTCGGCGCCCCAGTCCACCAGGGCGTTCAGGGCCCGGGGCGCGCCCCACAGCCCCAGCAGCAGCAGGCCGTACCGCAGGGCGTATTGGTAGGGCCGGGCGGGGCCGCCCCCCGTATGGACGATGCGCTGGCGGGTCAGGCGCTTGCCGGGGGTCCGACCCTGCCAGGCCAGGGGCACCAGGGCGAAATAGGCCCAAAAGAGCACCGGGCCGGCCAGCGATGGCAGCGCGGCCCCCAGCAGGGCCGACGCCCCGCCCAGCGCCAGGGACAGCAGCTCCACGCACACCAGATCGACCCCGAAAGAGAACACCCGCCGGGGGAAGGAGACTTCAGTCCCCCGCTGGAAGCTGGCCGCGTCCAGCTCCTGCCGGCTGGGCAGGAGCATCTCCAGCGGCCCCGCCAGGGCATAGCCCACCATGCTGCCCGCGGTGTTGACGATCAGATCGTCCACATCGAACAGGCGGTAGCTGCCGGGGTACAGGAAGTACAGCCCACTGAGCTGGGTCAGCTCGCAGAACAGCGAAAGCCCAAAGGCCAGGCCCAGGGTCTTTTTCCACCCGCAGCAAAAATAGTACCGCAGATACACCCCAAAGGGCAGGGTCATGAACAGGTTGAACAGGGTGGTCCAAAAAGAGCTGCTGCTGGGGATCCTGCGCCAGGTGGCCGGGTCCCCCGGCACGATCCCGGCCTGCCGGGCCACCGCCCCCACAAAGGCAAAGGGGGTCAGCTGCATCCGGCGCCCGTGGAGGAGGGCGGCCTCCTCCGGCGAGGGCAGGGGCAGGATCACCAGGCAGTACACGCAGAGCAGGTACAGGATAAAGGAATAGACGATCAGCACCCGCAGGCTGAGCACCGAGCCGTATTTGTGGTAGTTCCAGGCGATGTACGGGATGGTGACCAGCACCACGATGACCGGGTAAAGGATCATCGCCTGCTGGATCACTTCAAAATATTGGTTCATGATCTTCCTCCTGTGGGGCCGTGGACGGCCGCCCCTGCGCCGTCTTTCGCCCCTATTCTACCACAGGGCGGGCCGGGACTATAGCCCTTTTTGCAAAAATCCAGGGAAAAGCAAGGCTGGCGCGAACGGCACCAGCGCTCTGTGCCATGGCCGCAGGGAGGTCCTTTTGGCCTCCGCAGCCCCTGTGCCTTCCGGCCGGAAAGCACGGGGGCTTTTCCGGCGGCCGCAGAAAAATCATCCGGTTTTTCCGCAAGTACTTGACAAAGTCAAGTGATCCGTGTATACTTGACCAAGTCAAGTCCAGGAAAGGAGCACGCCCATGTTTCAGACCCTTGCCCTGTATTCCACTGTGCTGTATCGGGATTTTACCGCCTATACCAGCGAAAAACTGGAGCAGCTGGGGCTGCATTTCGGCCTGCTGTTCTTCCTGCTTTATGTAGGCAAGCACCCGGGCGCCACCCCTGCGGAGCTGACCCGGGCCCTGCAGCTGGACTGGGGGCATTCCCAGCGGTGCGTCACCAAGCTGGTGGAGACCGGCTTTTTGACCAAAGAGAAGGCGGGCCGGGGCTACCAGCTCCATCTGACCGAAAAGGGGCAGGAGGCCTTTGCTGTCAGCCATCAGGTCTTTTATGACTGGGACAGCCAGCGGCTGGCCGCCCTGACCCCCGAAGAACGCCAGACCCTGCTGGCCCTGCTGCAAAAAGCCGCGCCCCGGCGCCAGCCCCCCGCCTCGTGCGCTCCGGCAGGCCCGGCCCGGGACTGACACGACCCTTTACACCCATCCATCACAGGAGGATCCATTGATGAAAAAAGCTACCAAGATCTGGCTGTGGGCCGCGCTGGCGCTCTGCCTTGGCACCACCGCCCTGAACCTGTCCGAAGGCCGCTGGCTGTCGGTGGCCATCGCCGCCGTCTCCATCGCGGGGCTGTGCGTCCTGTTGTTCACCCAGCGCAAGGCCGGCTATCTGGTCATGTGTCTGTGCGCCGTGGGCTCCTTCCTGGTGGGCTCGGCCCAGAACATCCAGCTGCTGGGCGCCCCCACCGCCATCCTGATGTCCCTGATCGGATCAGCCCTGGTGCCCGGCATCACCGGCCTGTTCCTCAAAAGCCAGTGGGACCAGCTGCGGTGATCCACACGCTCCCTTCTGCGCCCCCGTGCCTTCCGGCTGGAAAGCACGGGGGCTTTCTGCCGCCCCGGCGGACCGTACAAAAAACGAGACTTCCGGGGAAGTCTCGACGGGGTCTGCCGTTCAGGCCTGCGGCAGGGCCGGCGCGGTGCGGCCCGCTGCCTTGCGGATGGCCTGCAAAAAGCGGGCCACGCCGGCCGAGGGCTCGGGGGCGTGCAGCAGCCCGAAGGGGATGGTGTAGCCCCAGTCCACCGGCAGGATCTTGAGCAGGGGGTGGACGTAGCGCCAGTTCTCCACCGCCATCAGCACGCAGTTGTTGTTTTCGCACTGGTTGAAGGCGTCCACGCTGTAGAAATCAAAGTCCACGATCTGGATCTGGGGATGGTTTTTCCACAGATCGTCCCGCAGCAGGTCCACATAGTGGCTCCAGTCCCGGCGCATCAGCATCAGCCGCTCGCCGTACAGGTCCCGGACGGTCAGGGCCTCTTTCTGGGCCAGACGGTGGTGGACCGACACCGCGCAGCAGATGGGCTCCCGGGAGATCTCCAGCCCGGCACACCGGCGCAGGTTGAGCATGGTCTCGTCAAAGATGCCCGCCACCACGTCGATGTTCTGGCCCAGGTTGGCCAGGATCTCACGGGCGTTCTCGGGGGTGTTGTCGAAGGGCACCAGCTGGAACTTGACGTCCGGGTCGTACTGCTGCACTTTGGGCCACAGGTTGACCAGGAACTGGGCCGGCGTCATGGGGGAGGTGCCGATGCGGATCACCTCGCTGCTCTCCTGCATGGCGTTTTTGGCCCGGGTGACCGAGTCCTTGCAGTACTGGAGGATGTATTTGGCGTCCTGGCAGAGGGAGCGCCCCGCCGCCGTCAGCTGCAGGCCCCGGTGGGTGCGGACGAACAGGGCCACCCCCAGGTCGTCCTCCAGGAGGTTGACCTGCTTGATGACCGCCGGGGGCGAGACATACAGCCGCTCGGCCGCCCGGTTGAAACTGCCGGCCTCCGCCACACAGAGAAACGTCTCCAGCTGGGGGTTATAGATCATCCCTGTCACCGTCCTTTTTGCAATGTCTATGTTTATTGTAGGGATGCAGGGCCCCCGTGTCAAGAACAAGAAAAGCGCGCCGCGGGCGGCAAAAGAAAAAGCCGGGCCTGAACGCAAACTGCGTCCAGGCCCAGCCTGGTGCCGATGGTGGGACTCGAACCCACATGGTTTCCCGAACGATTTTGAGTCGTTTGCGTCTGCCATTCCGCCACATCGGCCTATGGGAATGTCCCGGCTGCGGGCCCGCGCCCTGCCGACGGCTGACCGCCGGGGCCGGCCCCCGAAACATTGCAAAGCCCGGTGCATCTGGCGCAGCAGATCCCGGGCCACGCCCTCTGCATCCCGCCGCACCGGCTTATCATGTATGTTATTATAGCGTATCCGGCGTGCAAAATCAAGCGGAAAGTTTCTCTTTCCCCAAATTCAGAGGGCGGCGGGGGCCGGGCGGCGCAAATGGGCGCGCCGGGCGGGGATTTCGCCCCTCCGGGCGCCGGGGCCGGCGGAGCTTTGGCCGCCGCATTGATGGTGTCATTTCTGGCAGGGGCGGGTCATCTTTTTTCAAAAAAGACTTTACAAATGACACGCAACTTTATATTATATAAATAGTCAGTTTTTTCTGCCCCGCAGCGCCGCTGCGGCGGCTGGCCATACCAACGTTTGAAGAAAGGTGGATGGATATGTCCGCAAAGCAAGCTGCCTCCGATGTGTCCCTGCCCACGGCGCAGGACGCCCCGGCTGCCGCGCCCCGGCGCAAAGCCCCGAAATCCGCAAAGGCCCCCGCCCGGCGGGGCCGCCCGCCTCTCTCTCCCGAGATCTATCTCGAAACCGGCGGCCGCCAGTACAACGTCACCGACATCGTCGAGCGGGTCAAGGCAGACTACCGCCTGACCCACAAGGTGGGGGTGCAGTCCTGCAAGATCTACATCAAGCCCGAGGACGGCGCCGCCTACTATGTGGTGAACAAAGTCGAGGGCAAGCTGGATCTGTGAGCCCGCCCGGCCCTGCCCCCTGCAGGCCAGCCACACACCAAAAAGCTCCCCGGCGCTTTCCGCGCCGGGGAGCTTTTTCACTTTGGGTCGGGGCCGTCCGTTGTCAGAAGATCAATAGTTCTTGACCTTCAGCTCAAAGTAAGCCTGGGGATGTGCGCAGACAGGGCACTTGAGAGGCGCAGACTTGCCGATATAGGTGTAGCCGCAGTTGGAGCACTGCCAGACCTGCTGCTCCTCACGGGCAAAGACCTGGCTGTTGGCCAGGTTCTCGGCCAGGGCGAGGTAGCGCTCCTCGTGCTCCTTCTCGATGCCGGCCACCATGGTGAACAGAGCGGCGATCTGGTTGAAGCCCTCCTCCTTGGCCTCCTTGGCCATGCGGGGGTACATCTCGGTCCACTCCTCGTGCTCGCCGCCGGCAGCCATCTTCAGGCAGGTGGCGGTGTCGGGGATCTCGCCGCCGTTCAGCAGCTTGAACCAGATCTTGGCGTGCTCCTTCTCGTTGGCCGCGGTCTCCTCAAAGATCTTGGCCATCTGGACGTAGCCTTCCTTTTTGGCCTGGCTGGCAAAGTAGGTGTACTTGTTGCGGGCCTGGCTCTCACCGGCAAAGGCTTCCATCAGGTTTTTTTCGGTCTTGCTACCCTTGAGTTCCATAGTGCATTCTCTCCTTTGTTTGGTAATGGGGGATCGCTTGGTTTGCGTTTGCGTCGTTTCAATGCCTGCACACACAGGCTTTGATCTTATTATACTCTTACCGCGGCAAGATTTCAAGGGATGTTGGATGGTTTTCAAGAATTATTCTCACTTAGTTCAAACCGTCCGGCAAAGCGCCTCAGCTGTGCTGCTTCATGGCTGCGGCAGCGATGCTCAAAGCGCTCCAGGCCGCCTGGTACATCAGCACCACCAGCAGCGACAGGGTGCCGATGCTGCCCGAATAGCTCAGCAGCAGCCCGATCAGCGCCGAGAAACCCGCCGACACCATCTGGACCGCCGCGCCGGTGCTCTCGGCGGCCTGGGCCCGCTGGGCCGCCCGCAGGCCGCCGGTCAGGCTGGCAAAGCCGCGCAGGTGCAGCATGCAGCAGGGCGTGTCGCCGGCGGCGCTGACCGCCGGGGCCAGGGCGGTGCACTGGGCCTCGTTCAGCACGGTGACCAGGCCCTCGGGCAGGTGGTAGGCGGCGGCGATCTTTTCGGCGGTGAGGGAGGGGTCCTGGCAGGTGACCAGCAGGCGGATGTTCTCCTTCTGCAGGATGGACAGGCACCGGGCGGCGTGTTTGCCGCCCACATACCGCAGCACGAACATGGCGTACATGTTGCCCGACACGGCCAGGTACAGGATCTGCAGCTCCCCGTTGCGGGAGTGCTTGGCCTCATAGGCGGCCTCGGGCAGGGGCACGCCCTCCTGCTCCATGTAGGCGCGGGTCCCGATCAGGATGCGGTTGTTGTCGCACCAGGCCGAGAAGCCCAGCCCGGTGTGGACCTCCAGGTCCTTGACGGGGGGCAGGATGTCGGTGCGGTCGGCAATGATGGTGCGGAACAGCCGGCTCAGGGTGTTGCAGCCCTGGTTCAGGACGCTGCCGGTGTAGAGGATGGCCCGGTCGATCCGGCCGCCCTTGAAGATGCGGATGTCCTCCAGCTGGGCGCTCTCCGGGGTGAACAGCTCGCCGGCGTCCACCTGGACGGTGTCGATGCCGTTCAGCTCCTCGATGCCGGCCCAGCCGGGGATCACGGCCCCCACCGCGCCGGCGGTGCGCTCGGTGCGCAGGGCGGTCAGCCCGGCGATCAGGGTCGAGGACAGGGGCGCGCCCAGGCACAGGACCGCCGCCAGGGCGGCCGCCGCGCCGTTGGCCCCCTTGCCGGTGGCCGCCATCCACAGGGCCCCCGCCAGGGCGCAGCCCAGCAGGATGCGGGCCAGCAGCTGGGCCCGCTTTTCCCCTGCCCGCGGGCCAAAGCTCTGGGCCAGGAACCCGCCGTCCCCTTCCAGGGGGCGGCTGAGCAGGATCCAGGGGTCTTTTTCTTCCAGGGTGGGGGCCAGGCAGCGGATCAGGTCCTTGTCCTGGGCGCGGTAGGCGCCCTGGTGCTCCACCCCGCTGACGGCCAGCTTGTAGCCGTCCCGGACCGACGCCGCCAGCAGGCGGTTGCCCAGGTTGGCCATAAAGAGGGCCAGGGCCGCCGCGCCGCTCATCAGGGTCAGGGTGGTGGCCTGGTAGGCCTCCGGGTTCAGGAGGGCGACCACCGCCTGGAGCAGGGCCGCCGCGCCGGCCAGGGCCGGCAGGGTCTCATAGGAGGGGGTCCTGACCAGGCCCAGCAGGCCGTCCCGCAGGATGCTGTAGGACACGGCCAGGGCCGCCGCCAGCAGCAGCAGGTTGGCCCCCAGGAACGCCGCCGGGGCCGTCGCCGGGCTGAGGCCGGCCATGCCGGGCAGGATGCCTTCGTAGATCAGACCGGCCCACAGCAGGGCCGCCGCCAGGATGCCGCTGAGGGCGCACCGCAGGTTGAGGGAGGCCACCGTCTGGCCCAGAGCCCGGGCCGCCTCTTCCTCGGTCGGGGGGGCCTCCTGGACGGGGAGGTCGGGCTCCGTTTTGCTGTCCGGGGCCGGGGCCTCCGCCGCCGGGGCGGCGGGTTCGGGCTGGGGGGCGGGGGCGGCTTCCGGCTCAGGGGCCGGCGCCGGCCTGGACCGGGCCTTTTTGCCCCGCCGCCGGGCCGCTGCGTGGGCCGGGGCGGCGTGTTCGCCGCCGGTCTCTTCGGCTGCCGGGGCGGCGGGCGGGGCTTTCTGCCCGTCCTCCTCGTGCAGCTCGATGCTCATGGTGTCCTCCAGGCTGGGGGGCGGCGTCGCGCCGCGGGGCGCTTCGTCCTCCCCCACCCCGAAGAAATGGAACCCGCCCACCTGCTGGGTGATCTCCTTGTCCTCCTCCGGCTGGGGCCGGGGCTCAGGCCGGGCGGGCTGGGGGCCCATGGTCTCCAGCATCACCTTGAGTTTTTCCAGCTCCTTGTCCTCCGCATCGGGGACCCGGGTCTGCTTTTTCCGGGGCTTGCGGCCGGTGTGGGCGGCAGGTTTGGGCCGGGGCGGCGGAGCCGCCTTTTTCTGCGGCGCGGCCGCCATTTCCGGCTGCGGGGCCGGCTCCCTGGGGGGCGCGGGCGGCGTCTCCGGCGGGAGCGCAGGTTCTTTGGATGGCGCGGGGGGTGGCGCGGGCCGGGGCGCAGGGGCGGGCGGGACGGGCCCGGCCGGCCGGTCCGGTTCCGGTTCTTCCAGCCGGATGGGTTCCGGTTCCGCCGGCTCCGGGGCCGCAGGCGCTGCCGGCTCCAGGACGATGGCTTCCGGGGCAGCGGGCTCCGGCGCAGGGGCCGGGGACTCGGGCTGCGGCGGGGCCGCGGGGGGCTGGGCGGCCGGCTCTGCGCCGTCCCCTTCCAGCTCCCGGGTCAGGTCCTCCAGGGAGGGGCGGGCGGCCAGCTCCAGGCTGCCGTCGGCCTTCTCCTGGCCGGGGCGGTCCAGCATGATCTCGCCGGTGGGGGCGATGGGCGTCTGCGCCCAAAAGATCTCTTCTTCCTCCTGGTCCTCAGCAGGCGGGGCCCCCCGGGCCTTTTCCAGCTTGCCGAAAAACCGGGCCAGCAGGCCGTGCTTGCGGTCGGGCTGGCGGGTGGGGTTGATCATCTCCTCCGGCACCTGGGCCACGCTGGTGGTAAAAAAGGTCTCAAACTTTTTCTTTTCGATCTCATCCCGGGTCAAATCCCGGCGGTCGGCATCCTTAGGCATCCATATGTCCCTCCCAACCCGGGGCAGTACCCGCCCCGGTCTTATTTACACCGTCCCGGCGCGCTGGGCCTGGATCTCGTAGAGGATGATCCCGGCCGCCACCGAAACATTGAAGCTGTCCACCCCGGTGCCGGGGGCGGCCATATCCAGCCGCAGCACGCCGTCGCAGCGCTTTTTGACCAGCTGCGACACCCCGCTGCCCTCGCTGCCCAGGACCAGGGCGATGGGGCCGGTGAGGTTGTTGCGGCGCAGCGAAACGCCGTCCATATCGGCGCAGTAGACAAAGATCCCCTGCTCTTTCAGGCGGCGGATGGTCTCGCTGATGTTGACCACCCGGGCCACCGGCAGCCGCTCGGCAGCGCCGGCGCTGGCCTTGATGACGGTGGGGGTCACCGACGCGCCCCCCCGCTTGGGGATGATGATCCCATGGGCCCCGCACAGCAGGGCCGAGCGGATCACCGCGCCCAGGTTGTGGGGGTCCTCGATGCCGTCGCTGATGACCAGGAACGGCGGCTGGCCCTGGGCGCGGGCGGCGGCCAGCAGGTCGTCCACCTCGGCGTAGGCGATCTCGCTGGCAAAAGCGGCCACCCCCTGGTGGCTGTCGGTGCCGGCCAGCTGGCGCAGCTTGTTGGGGTGCACCCGCTTGACCGTGGCCCCCGCCTCTTTGGCCAGGGCCGTATAATAAGAGGCCACCGCCGGGGCCATCCCCTCGGCCAGCAGCACGGTATCCACGCCGGCACCGCTCTTGAGCAGCTCGGCGACGGGGTTTTTGCCGTACACCAGCCGCTCGCTGGGCTGGGCGTCCCGTTCCGGTTCGGGGCGGCGGCCCGGGCGCGGTCGATTGTCTTGCATCTGTTTAGTCCTCCCTGTGCCTGCCGCACCTGCGGCAGAGAATGATTCATGGTAAAGTATACCATAAGCCGCCCGGTATTGCCAGCAAATTGTCATTTTTTCACGAGGGGCGCGGGCCCTCCCGTCCAGTATGGGCAGGGACAAAGGAAGCTAATCCGGCGGGGAAGTTTTCAACAAATACGAGTTGTAAACGGGGTTTTTATTTTCAACAAGTTGAAAACCCTGTGGAGAAAGTGAAAAGCACCAGCTTCAAAGCCTTTTTGCGGTGTGGAATTCAACTGTTTCCACCGGGTTTTCCACATTTGCCCTTCGGGGCGGCGGGCGGGCCCGGCTACGGTTTGTATTTTTCAAGATGGAAAGCTGACTATTTTCGCGCCCGAAATTTGGCCGCCTTTGCAAAAAATGCCCACATCTCCCCGCGCGATGTGCTATACTGTTGAAAAGGCTGTGTAAAAAACCGGCAAAGCCCGGCGCAGCGGGGAGGGCGCCGCCCTCCCGCGGCCAGGCGCCGAAAGGAGGTTTCTTTTTTTGTTGTATTTAGACGCCAACGGGCTGGACCTGGCCCAGACCCTGCAGTGCGGCCAGTGCTTCCGCTGGCAGCCCGGCCCGGCCGGCAGCTGGACCGGGGTGGTCGCGGGGCGGGCCGTCCGGGCCGAACACGCCCCCGGCGGCCGGATCTGCCTGACCGGGCTGGCGGGCCCCGCCCCCGAGGCGGAGCCCGCTTTCTGGGTCCGGTACTTCGCTTTGGACCTGGATTACCCCGCCCTGCAGGCCCGGATGCAGGCCGCCCACAAAGGGCTGGCGGGCTGCATCGCCTGCGCCCCGGGCATCCGGGTGCTGCGCCAGCCCTTTTTCGAGACCCTGATCACCTTCCTCATCAGCCAGAACAACAACATCCCCCGGATCACCGGCATCGTGGACCGGCTGTGCCGGGGGCTGGGCCAGCCGCTGGAGGGGGAGGGGCGGTTCTTCGCTTTCCCCACAGCGGAGCGGCTGGCCCCCCTGGCCGAGGCGGACCTGGCTTTTCTGCGGGCGGGGTGGCGCAGCGGGTATATCCTGGACGCCGCCCGCCGCGCCGCCGCCGGCCAGCTGGAGGAGAACGCCCTGCGGGCCATGCCCCTGGCCGGGGCCCGGGCCCGCCTGATGGAGGTGCGGGGGGTGGGCCCCAAGGTGGCCGACTGCGCCCTGCTGTACGGCCTGGGCCGGTGGGACGCCTACCCGGTGGACGTCTGGATGCGCCGGGCAGGGCAGGCCCTGTTCACCCGGCGGGTCAAGGACCCCGCCGCCTATCTCAACCGCAAAACCGGCGGCTGCGCCGGCATCGCCCAGCAATATATTTTTGCCTGGGCCCGCAGCACAGGTTTGACAGAAAAAACACACAAAAATCCCGCTTGTGATTGATTTTACAAACTATTTAGGTTATACTGAAAGGGCAGGGCCCCGCCCCTCCGACAGCGGCGGGCTGGTTCTTTTGTTGTATACCGAAAATAGATGCTGGAGGTAAAAACAATGCTGGTAAATGCAACTGAAATGCTTCTCAAAGCGCGGGACGGCCACTATGGCGTGCCCCAGTTCAACATCAACAACCTGGAGTGGACCAAGGCCGTCCTGACTGCCTGCGAGCAGACCAAGAGCCCCGTCATCCTGGGTGTGTCCGAGGGCGCCGGCAAGTACATGACCGGCTTCAAGACCGTCGCCGCGATGGTCAAGGCCATGGTGGACTCCATGGGCATCACCGTCCCCGTGGCGCTGCACCTGGACCACGGCACCTACGAGGGCTGCAAGGCCTGCGTGGAGGCCGGTTTCTCCTCCATCATGTTCGACGGCAGCCACTACCCCATCGAGGAGAATGTGGAAAAGACCAAGGAGCTGGTAGCTCTGGCCCATGCCAACGGCATGTCCATTGAGGCCGAGGTGGGCTCCATCGGCGGCGTTGAGGACGGCGTCGTGGGCACCGGCGAGATCGCCGACCCCGCCGAGTGCGCCCGCATCACCGACCTGGGCATCGACTTCCTGGCTGCCGGCATCGGCAACATCCACGGCGTCTACCCCGCCAACTGGAAGGGCCTGGACTTTGAGGCCCTGGACCGCATCCACAAGGCCACCAACAACATCCCCCTGGTGCTGCACGGCGGCACCGGCATCCCCGACGAGATGATCGCCAAGGCCATCAGCCTGGGCGTGTGCAAGATCAACATCAACACCGAGTGCCAGCTGGTCTTTGCCGAGGCCACCCGCAAGTACATCGAGGCCGGCAAGGATCTGCAGGGCAAGGGCTTCGACCCCCGCAAGCTGCTGGCCCCCGGCGCACAGGCCATCATCGACAAGTGCAAGGAGAAGATCGAGCTGTTCGGCTGCGCCGGCAAGGGCTGATCGAAAATCCATCCCGCCGTTCGACACGGCGAATTGACCTGAAAAACGCATAAAAAAGCGGCTCCCGGAGAAGGCCGAAAGGCTTTTTCCGGGGGCCGTTTTTCTGTAACTTCTCAAAAGGATGCCGCGGCGGGCTTTACCGGCTTGCTTGGGAGCCCGCGTCGGGTGCATTGGACGCATCGGCCCAGGTAAAGCAGAAGATCCAATATTGCGGGCCGCCCTGGGTGTGCACTTTGTACCCACTGACGGTAAGCTCCTCTGGCATTGGATCGGCATAACCCTTCAGTTGCAAAATCGATTCAGCGGCCGCTCGTTCAATGGTGCTATATCCCATCATCTGGTACCCAAGCGCCGTCAGTATGCCTGTCATGGTTTTTTGGCCCCACTTATGTTTGGCTCCTAGGTACAGTTCTTCCTGACGCATCGTGATCGAGAAGTCCGCCTCTTTGGTTGCTTTTACCTTGTCGGCAAACTCGTTCACAAATTGGTCCATTTCCGGTGAGGAAACACAGGTTATTTCGCTTTTTGCCGCTTTCAGCATCCGGTTGACTTCGTTGACATCCAGCTTCCCGTCTGTGCTGTCGAAAATGCCGCTGCTACTGCTGCTGTCATGGCTGCCACTGCTGCTGCTACTACTGCTACTGCTGCTATGATTGCCGCCGCTGCTATTGCCGCTGTCACTGCTGCTACTGCTACTACTGCTTCCGTCACAGCCGGCCAGCATCATGACCGCCAGCGCCGCCGCCAGAACAGCCGCGATCCATCGTTTTGTGCACATAGAAAGTCCTCCTTTTATTCTCTGCTTATACAGGGACACTTTATAATTTATATATACCCATTTAATCATACCCCCCGGGGTGTCAAGAGCGTGATATGGCAAAATCGTCATTTTGTTTTCTTTTTTTAAGCGGCTTTGCAGGGGAACCGAGAGAAAAACCCCGCCGCCTCCGGTGCAAGCCGGAAGCGGCGGGGTCTTTTTTGTCAGATCATGGGGGATCACGAGGCGGGCAGCAGGGCCGGCTCCGCGATGACAAAGGTGCGGCTGATGTTCTGGGCCGAGTAGTTGCCCCCCACCACGGCGGTCTGGGTGTACTCGCCCGGCTCGGTGGGCGGCTCGGTGCTGGTGGCGCCGCCCAGGCCCAGCAGCCCGCCCTTCTTTTTGTAGGTGTAGGTGACCACGGGGTCCTGCAGGACGGCGCCGTCCACCTCCACCACGGCCGAGAAGTCAAAGTTCCTGGCCGCTTCCACCGTCATGGAGGCCGGCGTCTGCTGGCTCCAGTACTGGCGGACGCCCGCGCTCTTGGGGGCGATCTTGAAGAAGGCGAAGCCCCCGGTGTTCACGTCGTCCCGGCTGAGGGTGACGGCCCCGGCCACATAGTTGCCGGCGTCCACCGGCTGCTCGTCCACATAGATGTGGGTGACCAGGTCCTCGGGCAGGTAGCGGCGGATCAGGGTCAGGGCGCTGCGCATGCCGGTGACGATGTCCTGCAGCGCCGGGACATAGTATTGCAGGATCTCCATCAGGGAGGTCAGCTCTTCCGCCACGCGGATCAGGACGCTGACGTCGTTGCCGTCGATCAGCTGCTTGATGTAGCGGTAGAGGTTGAAGTCCCGGGTGTTGGCCGGGTCGGCCGACATGGAGGCCGGCAGGGGGATCAGCTCCAGCAAAATGCGCACCTTCTCGGGCAGCAGCAGGGTGACAAAGCCCTTGGCCTGGCCGCTGACGCCCAGCACCACGGCGATGTACTGGGTGTCCTCGGGGGTGGCGCGGATGCTCACCTCAAAGGGCTGCCCGTAAACGGCGTTGTCGGTGGCCTCGATGCGGATGGCGACCAGCGCGTTTTCCTCTGCCAGAGGCTGGGCGGCAGGCGCAGAGGTGCCCGCCGCCAGTGCCGGCGCGGCCGAGGTGCAGGCCATAACGGCTGCAAGGGCCAGCGCGGCGATCCGTTTTTTCAGCATAGTTTCCCTCCTTACGAAAGCAGATGCGTCGGGGTATGCCCCCGCCTTTATTCTACAGGAATCCCCCGCCCAGGTCAACGACGGGATTACAGGAGCAGGATTTTCCAGCCCGGCCCGCCCGCGCTCAGATGCGGGAGAGCTGGGGCCCCTGGGCGGTGTCCTTCACGGCCCAGCCCTGGGCGGCGATCTCGGCCCGCAGGGCGTCGGCGGCGGCCCAGTCTTTCGCTTTTTTGGCGGCGGCCCGCTTTTCCACCAGCTCCAGGATGGCGGGGGGCACTTCGTCCTTTTTGCGGTTGTACAGCAGGCCCAGCACCCCGGCCAGCTCGTCAAAGACGGCGGCGGCGGCCTCCAGCGCCTCCTTCGAGGCGGACGCCGACAGGGTGTTGATCTCCTTGACCAGGTCGAAGAGGGCGGCCAGGGCGTCGGGGGTGTTCAGGTCGTCGTCCATGGCGGTGCAGAACTTGGTCCGGGCGGCGGCGGCCTTCTCTTTCAGCTCCTCGCCGGCGCCAAAGCTGCCCTGCCCCAGGACGAAGTCCAGGTTTTCCCGGCAGGTGTACAGCCGCTCGAGGCTGTTCTTGCAGCTCTCGATCAGCTCGACGGTGTAGTTCAGGGGCATCCGGTAGCCGGCCGTCAGCATGAAATAGCGGATGGGCTCGTAGCCGTAGGCCTGGGCCACGTCCCGCACGGTGAAGAAGTTGTGCAGGCTCTTGGACATCTTCTGGTTGTCCACGTTGATAAAGCCGTTGTGCATCCAGTAGCGGGCAAAGGTGCAGCCGTTGGCGCACTCGCTTTGGGCGATCTCGTTTTCGTGGTGGGGGAAGATCAGGTCCTGCCCGCCGCAGTGCAGGTCGATGGTCTTGCCCAGGTGGGTGCGGCTCATGGCGCTGCACTCGATGTGCCAGCCGGGGCGGCCGGGGCCGTAGGGGCTGTCCCAGGCGGGCTCGCCGGGCTTGGCGGCCTTCCAGACGGCAAAGTCGGCGGGGTCCTCCTTCAGGTCATCGTCCATCTGGCTGCGCAGGGCGCGGTTGCCGCTCTCCAGGTCGTCCAGGTTCAGGTGGCTCAGCTTGCCGTACTCGGGGTCGCTGCGCACCCGGAAATAGACGTCCCCGTTGCGGGCCACATAGGCGTGGCCGCTGGCGATCAGGTCGGCCACGATGCCCAGGATCTGCCCGATGTGCTCGGTGGCGCGGGGCTGGACGGTGGGAGGCAGGCAGTTCAGGCCGGCGGCGTCCTTTTTGTACTCGGCCTCGAACCGCTCGGCCACCGCCTTCATGGTGGTGCCCTCCTCGTTGGCCCGGGTGATGAGCTTGTCGTCGATGTCGGTGATGTTGGAGACATAGATCACCTTGTTGCCCCGGTACTCCAGATAGCGGCGCAGGGTGTCAAAGACGATCAGGGGCCGCGCGTTGCCGATGTGGATGTAGTTGTAGACGGTGGGCCCGCAGACATAGATGCGGTAGACCCCCGGCTCCTGGGGGACAAAGTCTTCCTTTTGCCGTGTAAGTGTATTGAAAATCTGCATGGCAGCTCTCTCCTTTTCTCGTTGCCCGTGGTTGGATGCTCCCATTATACCGCCTTGGGGCCGCCGTTGCAAGCCTGCCCCTTTACAATCCGGCTTTCTTGTGCGATAATTTGTAATATCCATTGCGCGCCGGCGCGCGGCGCGCACTTGCAGACAAAGGGGAAAGTATTATGAGCAAGATCATCCTGCCGGCGGGCTACACGCCCGCCCTGAACCTGTACGACACCCAGCGGGCCATCGGCACGGTCAAGCGGCTGTTTGCCGACACCCTGTGCGCGACGCTGAACCTGCGCCGCGTCTCGGCCCCCCTGTTCGTCGAGGCCGCCTCCGGCCTGAACGACGACCTGAACGGCGTGGAGCGCAAGGTCGCCTTCGACATCCGGGACACCGGCGTCACCGCCGAGGTGGTCCAGTCCCTGGCCAAGTGGAAGCGCAAAGCCCTGAAGGACTACGACTTCCACGTGGGCAAGGGCCTGTACTGCGACATGAACGCCATCCGCCGGGACGAGGAGCTGGACAACCTGCACTCGGTCTATGTGGACCAGTGGGACTGGGAAAAGGTCATCCGGGAGGAAGACCGCAACCTGGACTACCTGCAGGGGGTGGTGCGGGGGATCGTCTCGGCGGTGTGCGCCACCGAGATGAACCTGCACGCCATGTTCCCCCAGCTGGAAAAGCTGCCCCTCCACAGCCCCCACGTCACCTTCATCACCACCCAGGAGCTGGAGGACCTTTACCCCGGCCTGGAGCCCAAAGAGCGGGAGAACGCCTTTGTCAAAGAGCACGGCACCACCTTCCTGATGCAGATCGGGCACAAGCTGCGCAGCGGCAGGCCCCACGACGGCCGCGCCCCCGACTACGACGACTGGGACCTGAACGGCGACCTGCTGTTCTGGAACGACCCGCTGGCCTGCAGCTACGAGCTGAGCAGCATGGGCATCCGGGTCAGCCCCGAAAGCCTGGACCGCCAGCTGACCGAGGCCGGCTGCGACGACCGCCGGGCCCTGCCCTTCCACAAGGCGCTGCTGGCCGGCGAGCTGCCCTGCACCATCGGCGGCGGCATCGGCCAGAGCCGGCTGTGCATGCTGCTTTTGGGCAGCGCCCACATCGGCGAGGTGCAGGCTTCCGTCTGGGACGCCGCCACCCGCGCAGCCTGCGAAAAAGCCGGCATCCACCTGCTGTAAAGGCGCCAAACACACGAGCTCGTCCCGTTGGGACGGGCTTTTTGCGTGTCAAAGAATCTTTGCGCGGCCAATGCCCCGATGGAAGCGAACGCTTTCTTTACTTAGAGGGCCGGTTCCGGTATCATAGAGGCAGAAGAAAAACCCATCCAGCCGCGAAAGGGGGCAGGGCCATGAACATTGGAAACCAAATCTCCGCCATCCGGAAAGACCATCGGATGACCCAGGAGGAATTCGGGAAGCTGTTCCATGTGACGCGGCAGACCGTTTCCAACTGGGAAAACGAAAAGAGCTATCCCGATCTCGAAACGCTTGTGGCGATCAGCAACCGCTTTGCGATCTCGCTGGACCAGCTCATCAAGGAGGACGCCAACATGGTAAAGGCCATCGACAAAGAAAGAATCCTAGGCACAGTGAAGCGGGAAAAGCCGCGCATCGACTTTCTGACCGGAGCAGGGACCGGCATCCTGGCCTCCTGCCTGATCTCCCCCGCCTCCGCCCTGCGGACGGCGCTCATTCTCATCAGCCTGCTGATGATTGGCATCGGCTGGCACAAAAAGGCCCGGTGCGACCAGAAGGTGCTGCACTACCTGGCAGACCGCGGGCAGGACAGCCCCTCCGCCGGCCAGGGCCCGGACGCTTAAACGCCGCCCATGCCAAAGGCCCGCCTCCATACGATGGAGACGGGCCTTTTTGCACGCTTATTCTTCGGATGTGCCGCCGGCAAACAGGCCGGGGATGCCGCAAAGGGCGGCCGCCCCCACCGCCGTAAAGACGATGCGGGACCACAAAGAGCTGCTGCCGCCCAAAAGCCAGCCCACAAAGTCGAACTGGAACAGGCCCACCAGCCCCCAGTTGATGCCCCCGACGATCATCAGGCACAGGCATATCTTGTAAAAGGTCTGCATAAAAGACCCCCTTCCTGCCAGGCAGTATGCCCAGTGGGAGGGGGGTCTATGCATTTAGTTCTTGAGGGACTGCATGGGGGCGGGCAGCCGGCCGCCCCGGTTGATGAACACCGAGGGGTCGCCCTGGTTCACCGGCATGATGGGGCCATAGCCCAGCAGGCCGCCAAAGTCCAGCTTTTCGCCGGCCTTGCGGCCGATGGCGGGGATCACACGCACCGCGGTGGTCTTGGAGTTGACCATGCCGATGGCCGCCTCGTCGGCGATCAGGCCGCTGATGACCGAGGCGGGGGTGTCGCCGGGGATGATGACCATGTCGATGCCCACGCTGCACACGGCGGTCATGGCCTCCAGCTTTTCGATGGTCAGGCAGCCGGTCTCGGCGGCGTGGATCATGCCGGCGTCCTCGCTGACGGGGATAAACGCCCCCGACAGGCCGCCCACATGGTTGGATGCCATAACGCCGCCCTTTTTGACGGCGTCGTTGAGCAGGGCCAGGCAGGCGGTGGTGCCGCAGCAGCCGCAGGTCTCCAGGCCCATCTCCTCCAGGATATTGGCCACGCTGTCCCCGATGGCGGGGGTGGGGGCCAGGGACAGGTCGATGATGCCGGCGGGCACACCCAGCTCGCGGGAGACCAGGTTTGCCACCAGCTGGCCCACCCGGGTGATCTTGAAGGCGGTGCGCTTGACCAGGCTGGCCACCTCGTCGATGGGGGCGTCCTTGGGCAGGCGGGCCAGGGCGGCGCGCACCGCGCCGGGGCCCGAGACCCCCACGTGGATCTCGCAGTCGGGCTCGCCCGCGCCGTGGAACGCGCCGGCCATAAAGGGGTTGTCCTCGGGGGCGTTGCAGAACACCACCAGCTTGGCCGCGCCGATGCACTGGCGGTCGGCGGTCATCTCGGCGGTCTTGCGGATGGCCTGGCCCATCATCTTGACGGCGTCCATGTTCAGGCCGGCCTTGGTGGCCCCGATGTTCACCGAGCTGCAGACGATGTCGGTCTGGGCCAGGGCCCGGGGGATGGAGGCGATCAGCCGCTTGTCCCCGGCCGAAAAGCCCTTGTGGACCAGCGCGGTGTAGCCGCCCACAAAGTTGACCCCCACCGCCTTGCCGGCGGCGTCCAGGGCCTTGGCAAAGTCCACCGGGTCGGCGTCGGGGCAGGCCCCCAGCAGCATGGCGATGGGGGTGACGCTGATCCGCTTGTTGATGATGGGGATGCCGTACTCGGCGGCGATGGCGTCCACCGTGGGCACCAGCTTGGCCGCCCGGGCGGTGATCTTGCGGTAGACCTTTTCGCAGGCCCGGGCGGGGTCCGGGTCGATGCAGTCCAGCAGGCTGATGCCCATGGTCACGGTGCGGACGTCCAGATTCTCCTGGGTGAACATCTCGATGGTCTCGAGGATGTCCCCCGTGTTGAACATACTCATATGTACCCTCCCGTCAGATGGTGTGCATGGCGTCAAAGACTTCCTGCCGGGTCAGGGTGACCTGCATCTCCATCTCCCGGCCCAGGGCGTCGATGCGGCCGCGCAGCTCTTCGTGGCTGACGCTGCAGTGGGACAGGTCCACCAGCATGATCATGGCGAACATCCCCTGCAGGATGCTCTGGGAGATGTCCTCGATGTTGATGGACAGCTCGCTGCACAGGCCGGACACCCGGGCCACGACCCCCACGGTGTCTTTGCCGACGACGGTAATAAACGCTTTCATAAATCCTTCCCTCTTCTCTGGTAGCAGGCGGATGGCGGGGGCTTGCCCCTGTACGCAATGGCAAGCGGGGGGAAACGCCGCGGGCTGCCTGCCGCGCGGGGCTCTCCCCGTTCCACCCTAGTATAGCAGATTTGCCGAATTTTGAACACACCTTTTAGAAAAAAAGTCAAACTGCCCCGGCCGCCGCCCGCAACTTGTGAAAAGCAGGTGCATTCTGCCCCGGGGTGTGCTATACTTATTGGTACTCTTATTTGGAGATTTTTGGAGCGTGAAGGAGTGTAACGTATATGGAACAGCTTTTGAAACTGCTGGAAAACAACGCCCGCCTGCCTCTGGAGGACATCGCCGCCATGCTGGACAAGCCGGTGGAGGAAGTGGCCGCCCTGATGGACGAGGCCACCGCCAAGGGCTACATCAAAGGCTACAAGACCCTGGTGGACTGGGAGAAGGTGGGCGCCGACCGGGTCGAGGCCGTCATCGAGCTGCATGTCTCCCCCAAGAAGAGCCGCGGCTTTGACGAGATCGCCACCACCATCGCCTCCTTCGACGAAGTGGAAAGCGTGCTGCTGATGAGCGGCGGCTACGACCTGCAGCTCATCATCAAGGGCCGCACCTTCCAGGAGGTGGCCCTGTTCGTGGCAAAGCGGCTGTCCCCCCTGGACGACGTGCTGTCCACCGCCACCCACTTCGTGCTGCGCATCTACAAGCGGGAGGGCAAGCTCTACCAGCTGGAAGAGATCGACGAAAGAGAGTGTATGGTGCTGTGATGGATTACGATAAGCTGATCGCGCCTGCCGCGGCGGCCATGCGTCCGTCCGGCATCCGCAAATTTTTCGACCTGGCCGCCGAAATGCCCGAGTGCATCAGCCTGAGCGTGGGCGAGCCCGATTTCAAGACCCCCTGGGCCATCCGGGAGGCAGGCATCGAATCGCTGGAGATGGGCCACACCAAGTACACCTCCAACGCCGGCCTGAAGGAGCTGCGGATCGAGATCTCCCGCTACCTGGAGCGCCGGATGGACCTGCGCTACGACCCCATGCGGGAGATCCTGGTCACGGTGGGGGGCAGCGAGGCCATCGACATGTGCATCCGCACCCTGGTGGCCCCGGGGGACGAGGTCATCATCCCCGAGCCCTGCTTTGTCTGCTACGACCCCATCACCACCCTGTCGGGGGGCGTGCCGGTCCACCTGACCTGCAAGGCCGAGGACCAGTTCCGCCTGTCCCCCGAGGCGCTGCGGAAGGCCATCACCCCCCGCACCAAGCTGCTCATCATGCCCTACCCCAACAACCCCACCGGCGCGGTGATGCCCCGGGAGGATCTGGAGGCCGTGGCCGAGGTGCTGCGGGGCACCGACATCGTCGTCCTGTCGGACGAGATCTACGCCGAGCTGACCTACGGGCCCCGGCACGTGTCCATCGCCTCCCTGCCCGGGATGCGGGAGCGGACGGTGGTGGTCAACGGCTTTTCCAAAAGCTATGCTATGACCGGCTGGCGGCTGGGCTACGCCTGCGGGCCCGAGCCCATCCTGCGCGTCATGACCAAGATCCACCAGAGCGCCATCATGAGCGCCCCCACCACCAGCCAGTACGCCGCCGTCGTGGCTCTGCGGGAGTGCGACAACGAGATCGAGCAGATGCGGGAAGAGTACAACATGCGCCGCCGGCTGGTGGTCAAGGGCTTCAACGACCTGGGGCTGACCTGCTTTGAGCCGCAGGGCGCGTTCTACATCTTCCCGTCCATCCAGTCCACCGGCATGACCAGCCAGGCGTTCTGCAGCGCCCTGCTGGAGGCCAAGCACGTGGCCGTCATCCCCGGCGACGCCTTCGGCGCTTCGGGCGAGGGGTACTGCCGGGTCTCCTACGCCTACTCGGTGGACCACCTGCGGGAGGCACTCAAGCGGATCGGCGCGTTCCTGAAAGAGCGCGGCCTGAACCAGTAAGGAGGGGCAAGCCATGGCTGCACCCCTCCAAAGCGTCACCGTCCTGGCGCCCGCCAAGCTGAACCTCTCCCTGGATGTGGTGGGGCTGCTGCCGGGCGGCTACCACGCCCTGGACATGGTCATGCAGGCGGTGGACCTGTACGAGCAGGTGATCCTGCGGCGCAGCGGCCGCCTGACCCTGCGGGCCCCGGGCAGCCGGGTGCCCCTGAACGAAAAGAACACCGCCCACAAGGCGGCCCTGGCCTTTTTCCATTACACCGGGCTGCTGGCCGGGGCGGACATCACCCTGCGCAAAAACACCCCCGTCCGGGCGGGGATGGGGGGCGGCTCGGCCGACGCCGCCGCCGTCCTGGTGGGGCTGAACGCCCTCTACGCCGCCCGCCTGTCCATGAGCGAGCTGTGCGCCCTGGGGGCGTCCATCGGGGCGGACGTGCCCTTTGCCCTGATGGGCGGCACCTGCCGGGTGCAGGGCCTGGGGGACCTGCTCAAGCCCCTGCCCCCCTGCCCCGACTGCTGGTTCACGGCGGTGATGCCGGGGTACGGCATCTCCACCCCGGCGGCCTTCGCCGCCTACGACCGGGTGGGCTCCCCCTTCCACCCCGACTGCGCCGCCCAGGAGGCGGCCATCCGCGCCGGGGACCTGGCGAGGCTGTGCGCCGCCGCCGGCAACGCCCTGGAGACCTGCGCCGGCGGGGCGGACACCGCCGCCCTCAAACAGGCCCTGCTGGCCCAGGGGGCCCGCGCCGCCCTGATGACCGGCAGCGGCGCGGTGGTGTTTGGCATCTTTGAGGCCGAGGGCCCCGCCCGGGCCGCGGCCGGCGCCCTCCAGGCCACAGGCCGCCAGGTGTACACCCTCCGCCCCGACCGCGGCGGGGCCCGGGTGGTCCGGGTAGGCCGGTAAAAACTGCATAAACCCCAGGCGGCAGGCCCATACTCCCGGCAACGAACGGGAAAGGAGCCTGCCGCCTATGTTGTTTTCTGCTCATCTGTGGTCCCGGGGCCGGATGCTGGCCCTCTGCCTTGCCCTGCTGGGAGGGCTGGCCCTGGCCGGCTGGTGGCAGGCCCAGCAGGACACCGGCGCGGCCCTGCGGGCCGGCACCCTCCGCCTGCACATCCGGGCCGACAGCGACGGGGTCTACGACCAGACCTGCAAGTTGGCCGTCCGGGACGCCGTGCTGGACCTGACCGCCCGGCTGTGGCCCCGGGACGCCAGCCCCGCCCAGGCCCGCCAGGCCGCCGCCCGCAGCCTGCCCCGCATCCAGTGGGCCGCCCGCCAGGCCCTGGCCCGGCTGGGGGTGTCCGCGCCGGTGCAGGTCAGTCTGGTGAATATGTACTTCGGCACCACCCGCTACGACGGCTTTGCCCTGCCCGCCGGGCGCTACGACGCGGTGCGGGTGGACATCGGCCGGCCCGGCAGCTACGGGCAGAACTGGTGGTGCGTCCTCTACCCGGGGCTGTGCGCCGCGGCCTGCGGCGGCTACGACGACCCCGCCCAGACCGACCTTGTCTGCGGGGACTACATCCTCCGGTTCCGCGCGGTGGAGTGGTGGCAGCAGCTGACCGCCTCCCGGGCCGACCGGGTGCTGGTCATGCTGTAGGCACACCCCCGCCCCCCGGCGCATACGCTGGGGCAGGAGGTGTAACACAATGGCAAAACCCGAATACTACGCCGCGTCCAGCCAGGGGTCCGCAGGGCCCGACACGGCCCTGATCCAAACCTGGCTGAACGGCTCCCGCGATCCCTGCACTCACTTTGACCCGGTGACGGTGGACGGCCGGTTCGGCTCCGACACCGCCAAAGCCGTGCAGGAGTTCCAGCTGCGCAACAACCTGAAGGCCGACGGCAAGGTGGGCCCCCTGACCTGGAACGCCCTGCACACCAAATTTGCCGCCGCCAACGACGGCAACGAGCGCTACCCCGGCATCGCCATCAAGAGCGGCCAGGCGGGCGCGGCGGTCCAGAGCGCCCAGCGCCAGCTCAACCGCAAGGGCGCGGCCCTGAACGCCGACGGGCGGTTCGGCAGCAAGACCACCAGCGCCGTCCGCAGCTTCCAGAAGGCCAACAGCCTGCCCGCCGACGGCGTGATCGGCCCCGACACCTGGTCGGCCCTGTACCGCTGAATAACCCGCCCGCTCCTGTGGCACACTGACAGCGGAGGTGGATACCATGGAACACAAACCCAAAGCCCGCGCCGGCATCCCCATGACCGACGGCACCCCGGCGCCCTGCCGGCAGAAAAACGCCGCGTCCTTCCTGGCGGGGGACACCCCCGGCGTCATGGCCAGCTACGGCCATGGCGGGCGGGAGCCCGGCGGCCCCATCCCCACCCTGGAGAGCGAGGACGCCGTGCGCGCCCTGCGGGACTGGCGGGAGGAAGCCATCTACTGACCCCCCGCCCCGGCTGTAAAAATTTTTGAAAAGATTGCCCGGAACCGTTGCAATCCGGCCCCGCTTCCTTTATTATGGTAGGTAACAGACCATTTCTAAAGAAAGCAGGTAACGTCACCATGGCAGAAATCAAATACGACATCATCCAGAAGATCGCCGTCCTGGCCCAGCGGCCCCGCGGGTGGGAGCGCCAGCTCAACCTCATCAGCTGGAACGACGGCGAGCCCAAGTACGACATCCGGGACTGGTCCCCCGACGGCAGCCGGATGGGCAAGGGCATCTCCCTGAGCGCCGAGGAGCTGGGCGCCCTCAAGGGCATTTTGGAGGAGATGGACGAGATCACCGTCCCCGCCGAGCCGGACGGCCCGGAGGCCTGAGATGACCCAGCGGGAAGAGTTTTTGTCCATCTTCCGCCAGCACGTCGCCCGGCCGGGGGCCGACCGGCTGCTGGACTGGCTGGACCACAAGACCGACTTTTTCACCTGCCCGGCCTCCACCCGGTTCCACGGCGCCTGCGAGGGGGGCCTGTGCATGCACAGCCTGAACGTCTACCACGCCCTCCACGACAACTTTTTCAAGGAGGGGGACAGCGAGGAGAGCTTTGCCATCTGCGCGCTGCTCCACGACCTGTGCAAGGCCAACTACTACAAAGTCTCCACCCGCAACGTCAAAAACGACGCCACCGGCCAGTGGGAAAAGGCGCCCTACTACACGGTGGAGGACCAGTTCCCCTACGGCCACGGGGAAAAGAGCGTGTTCCTGATCGAGCGTTTCATGCGGCTCAAGACCGAGGAGGCGGTGGCCATCCGCTGGCACATGGGCGGCTTTGACGACGCGGCCCGGGGGGGCAGCTTTGCCATTTCGGAGGCATACGACCGCTACCCCCTGGCCATCAAGCTGCACATCGCCGACCTGACCGCCACCTACCTGATGGAGCACCGGACCAGCGCCGTGCGCTGAACGGCCCCGGCACAGCCGAACAGAAAAGCCCCTGTCCCCCAAAAGGGACAGAGGCTCTTTTGTTTTATGCAGGTTCAGCGCCCTTTTTTGCCGTTCAGCAGGGCGGACTGGCCCAGGGGGATGTTCTCCTTCTGCATCAGGGTCTCCAGCTGGCCCAGCACCTCGCTGGTCATCTCGTCCAGGGGACCGGCGCGCCGCCGGGCCGGCTTGCGGGGCCCGGGCTGGTCGAGCAGCTCCATGGGCGCGTCCAGCCAGGCGGGCTTGTCCGGGGTGTCCGGGGGCGGCAAAGGCTCCCCGGCGGCCTGCGGGGCCGGCGCGGCCTCCGGCGGCGGGGAGGGGGGCAGCGGCTCATCCAAAACGGATGGCAGAACCGAAGGGACGCCGGGGTCGGGGGCGGGGCCTTCGCCGTCGGGCCAGAAGGGCCCCCGGGCCTCCTCGTCGGCCGGGGCAAAGCCCAGCTCCCGCGCTTTGGCGCACAGGGCCGACAGCTCGGCGTTCTCTTTTTTCAGGGCCAGGATGGCCCGCTCGCAGGCAAACAGCTTGGTCTCGTACTGGCGCAGCTCCTGCTGGGCGGCGGCCAGGCGGCGGTTCAGCGCTTCGAGCGGGGTCTCGCCGGGGCGCGGCCCCTCTGCCGGCGGCGCATAAGCCCCCGGCTGCAGCTTGATCTCTTCGGTCGTCAACGCCAACACCCCCTCCAGGCGGCGCAGCTGCCGGCGGGCCTGACGGGCCTGCCGGGCGCACGCGCCCCACGCGCGGTCGATGCACAGAAGAAGGTCCTTCTTTTCACGGCGCTGGGCCGCCAAAAGCCGAAGCATCTCCTCCGTCATAGCCGCGTCCTTCTTGTCTGTCCTGTTTTTTGAAAAGCCGGCCTTACTTGCGCTTGTTCAGGATGGCCAGCAGCTCGTCGTAATAGCGGTTGTCGCTGGTTTCTTCCTCCACGGCCGAGGCGGGCTTGGCCGAGCCGGGGGCGGTGCCGTCCGCATTGAACACCGCCCCGGTGGAAGAAGCCGTGCTGACGGTGCTGGCTGCGGCGCTGCTGGACGAGCTGGCGCTGTCCAGGGCCGAGCGCAGGGCGTCGCCGGTGCGGTTCTCGAAGCCGGTGGCCACCACCGTGACCCGCATCTCGTCCGAGAGGTTCTCGTCAAAGGCGGTGCCCCAGATGATGTTGGCGTCGGGGTGGGCGCTCTGGGTGATGAGGCCGGCCGCGGTCTCCACGTCCTCCAGGCCGATGTCGGGGCTGGAGGTGATGTTGATGATGACGCCGTGGGCGCCCGCGATGCTGGTCTCCAGCAGGGGGCTGGAGACGGCGGCCTTGGCGGCGTTTTCGGCCTTGCCCGCGCCCTTGGCGCTGCCGGTGCCCATGTGGGCGTAGCCGGCGTCCTTCATGATGGAGCGCACGTCGGCAAAGTCCAGGTTGATAAAGGCCGGCACGTTGATCAGGGCCGAGATGGACTCGACGCCCTGGCGCAGCACGTTGTCGGCGGCCTGGAAGGCGTTCATCAGGGTGATCTTTTCCTGGCTGATCATCTTCAGCCGCTCGTTGGGGATGACGATCAGGCTGTCCACGTGCATCAGCAGGTTGGCGATGCCCTGCTCGGCCAGGCCCATCTTCCGCTTGCCCTCAAAGGCAAAGGGCTTGGTGACGATGCCCACCGTCAAAATGCCCAGGTCGTGGGCCACCTCGGCCACCACGGGGGCCGCGCCGGTGCCGGTGCCGCCGCCCATGCCGGCGGTGATAAAGACCATCTGCGCGCCCTTGAGCACGTTGGCGATCTCGTCCTTGCTCTCCTCGGCGGCGCGCTGGCCCACCTCGGGGTCGGCGCCGGCGCCGCGGCCCTTGGTCAGCTTGGCGCCCAGCTGCACCTTGATCGTCGCATGGTTTTTGGACAGGGCCTGCTGGTCGGTGTTGAACGCGATGAACTCCACCCCCTGCACCCCGTCGGCCACCATCCGGTTGACGGCGTTGCCGCCGCCGCCGCCCACGCCTACCACCTTAATGGTCGTAACGTTTTCGTCCATCTCTTCATCAAGCATCAAAGCCATAGTTTTGTTCCTCCGTCAGGCAATATGGTCACTGCGCGGCCGCCGGGCACGGGTCCCTGCCGCCCTGGCGGCGCACAGATAATTCTGGGCTGTTTCGGGCGGTCCTGGCAAGCCGCCCTGCGCTGCCCGGCACGGCGGGGCGGCGTTTGGCACTTCTCAGACAAGCCCTTGAGTTATACAAGTTTATCCTATCATCTTTTGGCTCCGAATGCAAGTTATTTTTCCTTTTCAAGGTGCATTTTTTTCAATCGGCGGGTCCGGGCGGCATTTCTCGACGGATTCGTGCCCCCAGACGGGCCAGCATGGCTTCCAAAGCGGGGTAACCCCGGTCGATGTAGCCGCACCCGGCGATGCGGCTTTGGCCCCGGGCCGCCAGGGCCGCCACCACCAGGGCGGCCCCGCCCCGCAGGTCCCCGGCTTCCACCGCAGCCCCGTGCAGGGGCCGGCCGTCCCCCGGCAGCCACAGCTCCCGCCCGGCTGCGCCGGTGCGCACCCGGGCCCCCATGGCGGCAAAGCCCTCCGCGCAGCCAAAGCGCGCCTCGAACACCCGGTCCTCCACCACCGTCTGCCCCGCCGCGGTGAGCAGGGCCGCCGCCACCAGCGGGGCCGCGTCGGTGGCAAGGCCGGGGTAGCCCCCGGTCACCAGACGGCCCACCCCCCGCAGGCGCCCGGCGCAGCCCACCGTGGCGCTGTCCGTGCCGCGCAGCACCTGGCAGCCGGCGGCCTCCAGGGCGTCCAGCACCGGGGCGTACAGGCCGGGTGCGCAGCCCGCCACCGTCACCCAGCCCCGGGCCGAGGCCGCGGCGCAGGCCAGGGTGGACGCGCAGATGCGGTCGGGCATGGGGGCAAAGGCCGCGCCGTGGAGGGGCCGGCCCCCCTCGATCACGATCTCGGCGCTGCCCGCCCCCCGGACGCAGCCCCCGCAGGCGTTCAAAAACCGGGCCAGGTCCACGATTTCCGGCTCCCGGGCAGCCCCCTGCAGCCGGGTGGGGCCATGGGCGGCGCACCCCGCCAGCAGCACCGTCTCGGTGGCGCCCACGCTGGGCCCCGGCAGCCGGATGCAGGCCCCCCGCAGCCCCGCCGGGGCGGTCAGGATCAGCCGGTCCCCCGCCTGCTCCACCCGGGCGCCCATCCGCTCCAGGGCGCCCAGGTGCCAGTCCACCGGCCGCGCCCCGATGTTGCACCCGCCGGGCAGCGCCGTTTCGGCACGGCCCAGCCGGCCCAGCAGAGGGGCCGCGAACAGCACCGAGGCCCGCATCCGGGCCGTCTCCTCCGCAGGCAGGCGGCAGCAGGCCGCGCGGCCGGCCACCACCACGTCCCCGCCGTCCCAGGCGGCGGCGCAGCCCACCCCCCGCAGCAGGGCCATGCACCCCTCCACATCCGACAGGCGGGGCACGCCCCGCAGCCGCACCGGCCCGCCGCACAAAAGGCTGGCCGCCAGCAGCGGCAGCACGCTGTTCTTGGCCGCCGGGACCTGCGCCGTCCCATACAGGGGCCGCCCGCCCCGCACCATGATCGTCCCGCCCATAACAAGACCCCCGTTTCGCAAAAGATACCCTACGGTATGCGAAACGGGGGCCTTGTGTGAGAAACCTCCGCCCAAACGGCGCGGCGCGGCCGCCGGGGGAGTTTCTCCCGGAGTTTGTCAAAAAAAGCGGCTCTGTCATGCCTCCTGGCGGGACACCGAAAGGACGATGCCCATCTCCCCCAGCAGCATCATCAGGCTGGTGCCCCCGGAGGAGAAAAAGGGCAGGCTGATGCCGGTGTTGGGGATGGTGTTGGTGACCACGGCGATGTTCAGCGCCGCCTGCATGGCCACCTGCACCACAAAGCCCACCACCAGCAGCCCCCCGAACCGGTCGGGGGCCCGGGCCGCCAGGGTGACGCCCCGCAGCAGCAGCAGCACGAACAGGGCGATCACCGCCAGCGCCCCCACAAAGCCCAGCTCCTCGCAGACGATGGAGAAGATGAAGTCGTTCTGGGGCTCGGGGACGAACAGATGCTTCTGGCGGCTGTTGCCCAGGCCCAGGCCGGTGGCCCCGCCCGAGCCGATGGCGTACAGGCTCTGGATGGTCTGGTGGCCGTCGCCCAGGGGGTCGGCAAAGGGGTCCAGCCAGGAGGCCAGCCGGGACGCCGCGTAGGGCACAAGGTCCGGCAGGACGGCCACCGCCGCCCCCACCGCCGCCACCGCCCCGGCGCCCGCCAGCAGGAACCACCGCAAAGCCGTGCCCCCCACGAACATCAGCACCGCCCCGATGCCCAGGATCAGCAGGGTGCCCGACAGGTGGGGCTCCAGCAGCATCAGCACCGCCACCGCCCCCAGCACCAGCCCAAAGGGCAGCACCCCCACCGCAAAGCTGCCCATCCGGCTGGCGTTGAGGGAGATGATGTGGGCAAAGGCCAGCACCACCGCAAACTTGGCGATCTCGCTGGGCTGCAGGGTGCCCACCCCGGGGATGACCAGCCAGCGCTTGCAGCCGTTGTACTCGGGCATGAACAGCACCGCCGTCAGCAGCACCAGGGACACCCCCAGCACCGGCCAGGCCAGCTTGTGGTACAGATGGTAGTCCACCCGGCTGGCCAGCCACATGGCCCCCAGCCCCAGGGCGGCATACAGCAGCTGGGGCCGGATGTAGGCGTAGGGGTCCCCCCGGCGGTAGAGGGCCACCGCGTAGCTGGCGCTGAACAGCATCACCAGCCCAAAGGCCACCAGCGCCAGCACCAGCACCAAAAAAGACAGGTCCACCGGGCCCGCCGCCCGCAGCCCGGCCGGGGCGGGCGGGTCCCAGCGGGCCGTCCGTTCTTCTGCCAACAGCACCAACCCCTTTCCTGTCTATTGTACGCAGGGCGGGGGCGGTTTAGTCATGCGGGGGGCGCTTTGCCGCATAGGATAAGTACCAAATCCAACAAAAGGAGGCCCCGCCCATGCCCCATCCCCCTGCATCCCTGCCCGAGCGCGCCATGCCCGGCCGCAGCTTCCGCCTGCGGGCCCGGGTGGTGGCGGGGCTGTTCTGCGCGGTCTGCTTTGCGGGGCTGGCCGCCCGGCTGGCCTGGCTGCAGCTGGCCGGCGCGGACGGCTATGCCCAGCGGGCCCTGGGCCAGCAGCTGCGTGACACGGCGGTGCCCGCCGGCCGGGGCCTGATCCTCAGCGCCGACGGCGTGGTGCTGGCCACCAACGCCTCCTGCTGGACCATCCGGGCCTGCCCCCGGGAGATGCCCGAGGCCAGGCTGGAGCTGGCCGCCCAGGGCCTGGGGGACATCCTGGAGCTGGACCCCGCCCGGCTGCTGGAGCAGTTCCGGCAGCGCAGCTCCAACGACTGCCTGCTGCGCCGCCGGGTGGACCAGGACACCGCCGGGGCGGTGCGGGACTTCTGCCAGCAAAACGACATCGCCGGCATCCGCATCCTGCAGGACACCCGGCGGCAGTACCCGGAGGGGGCGTTCCTGGCGTCGGTGCTGGGTTTCACCAACGTGGACAACGTGGGCGCCGCCGGGCTGGAGCTGGAATACAACGACGCCCTCGCCGGCCAGGACGGCCGGGTGCTGACGGCGGTGAACGCCTGGGGCTACGCCCTGGAGCAGAGCTACGCCGTGCTCCAGCCCCCGGTGCAGGGCAACACCCTGGTGCTGACCATCGACGCGGCCATCCAGCGCTACCTCGAAAACGCCCTGACCTACGCGGTGGCCGAGCACCACGCCGCGGCCCGGGGGGTGGGCATCGTGCTGGACGTGGACACCGGGGCGGTGGTGGCCATGGCCACCGTCCCCGCCTTTGACCCCAACCAGCCCCGGGTGATCTACGACGAGGCCCAGCGGGCCGCCGTGGACGCCCTGACCGGCCAGGCCCGGGCCGACGCCCTCCAGCAGGCCCAGCAGGCCCAGTGGCGCAACAAGGCGGTCAGCGACCTGTACGAGCCGGGCAGCGTGTTCAAGCTGATCACCTGCGCGGCGGCCCTGGACGCCGGGGCGGTGGGCCCCGCCGACACCTTTGTCTGCGGGCCCTACCTGTCGGTGGCGGGCACCCGCTTCCACTGCGCCAACCGCAAGCGCCACGGGGTGCAGACCGTCACCGAAGCCCTGATGAACTCCTGCAACCAGAGCCTGATCCAGATGGGCGCGCGGCTGGGCAAAGAGGCTTTCTGCGACTATTTCGCGGCCTTTGGCCTGCGGGAGGCCACCGGCATCGACCTGCCGGCCGAGCCCGCCAAAAGCCTCTACTACACCGCCGACCGGATGGGCCCGGTGGAGCTGGCGTCCTGCTCGTTCGGGCAGAGCAGCAAGGTCAGCTACATCGGGATGGCGGCGGCGGTGGCCGCCATCGTCAACGGGGGGCGGCTGATGCGGCCGTATGTGGTGGCCGAAGTGCGCACCCCGGCGGGCGCCCTGGTGCAAAAGACCCAGCCCGCCTGCGTGCGGCAGGTCATCCGCCCCGAGACCTCGGCCCTCATGCGCCAGATGATGGAGGCGGTGGTGGCCGGCGGCGGCGGCCAGAAAGCCCAGATCGCCGGCTACCACGTGGGGGGCAAAAGCGGCACCAGCCAAAAACTGGACAGCGACGACCCCACCGCCCGCATCGCCTCGTTTGTGGCGGCGGCCCCCATCGACGACCCCCAGCTGCTGTGCCTGATCTGCCTCGACGAGCCCCACAGCTGGTCCAACGCGGGGGGCAGCCTGTCGGCGCCGGTCTGCGCCGAAGTGCTGGAGCAGGCCCTGGTCCACCGGGGGGTGCCCCGCTCGGCCGTGCCCGCCGCCCCCGCCCTGGCCGAACTGCCGGCCGACGGAGACAGTTTCAACGGAGAGTAAGCCCCCGGGCAGCCATACGCCCCGCGCCCTCCCGATGGGTAAAGCGCGGGGCCTTGCTTTTCTGCCGGCCCGCGCCGCTGCATGAAATGCATGATTTGCATGATTTTTCGGCTGTGCATGGTTTGCAGGATGCCGTCTTTCGGGGCTATCATGCAAACCATGCAAATCATGCAAAACGTTCAGACCATGCAGGGTATATAAAACCATGCAAATCATGCAGACCATGCAAAACGTTCAAATCTATGCAGGGTTTAGAAACCATGCAAATCATGCAGATCATGCAGGAGGGAGGGAGGGGGCTGCGGTGCGGAAGATGTACAGCCGGCCGGCGGTGCCCCAGCACAGGGCGAAGGCCCGCGGCTGCAACACCTTGTCGGGCGTCATCACCCGCATCTCCTGGTCAA
>HHCFJ05603__coassemble_374_pt1 | contig 40827 bp, 36 predicted proteins | sample HHCFJ05603__metabat2_low_PE_003 | metagenome-assembled genome bin HHCFJ05603 | reverse complement strand
AATTTCCCTGTATGTGTCCCGTCCATCCGCGCATGTCGGCTGGACGGGACTTTTTTGACAGTCTGCGAGTCCCCGCCTTGACAGGGCGGGGGCTTTGTGCTATCATATGGTTAACGGTTAGACTAACTGTTAATCGTATTGCGCAGAAAGGACGTGGGATCACCTTGAGCTTACAGCACACACTGCGGGCGCTGGCCGACCCGATCCGGCGGGAGATACTGAACCTGCTGAAAAACGGCCGGATGTCCGCCGGGGAGATTTCGGCGCACTTCCCGGTGACGGCGGCGTCCATTTCCCGGCACCTGTCGGTGCTGAAGGACGCCGATCTCATCCGCGACCAGCGGGAGGGCAAGTATATTTTTTATGAGCTGAACGCCTCGGTCCTCGAGGAGGTGCTGCTCTGGATCGCCGAACTGAAAGGGGAATCGGGAGATGAAAAAGATCATAGCGAATCATAAAGGGCAGCTGGTCCTCTCGTCGCTGGTGACGCTGCTGCCGGCCTTGGCGGGCTGGCGGCTGGCGTGGGAGGGCGCCGCCATGCTGGCGGCCCACTGGCTGGTGCTGCTGATCACCTTCAGCGACCGGCGCAACCGGGAGAACCAGAGCCGGAAGGCCGTCCGGCTGATCTTCTGGATCATGCCGGCCGTCTCGCTGCTCACAGGCGGGGTGACGGCGCTGCTCCAGCGGGGGGTGCAGAGCGCCTCCACCCTGAGCACCGCCATGGCCATGGGCTTTGGGCTGCTGTTCATCGTGCTGGGCAACTATATGCCCAAATTCCGCCAGAACAGCTTTATGGGCATCCGGGTCAAGTGGACGCTGGAGAGCGAAGCCAACTGGAACGCCACCCACCGCATGGGGGGCAAGGTTTGGGTGGCGGGCGGCTTTGCCTGCCTGGCGGGGGCCATGCTGCCCGTCAAGGCAATGGGCGCGGTGTTCCCTGTGGTGCTGGTGACGGTCGCGCTGGCGCCCATCGTTTATTCCTATTATTATAGCAAAACCCAGCCTGCGGCCGAAAAGACAGTTTCGGCCCCGCTGCCCCTCTGGCAGAAGCGGGCGGCGCGGCTGATTGTGGCGGCGGTGGCGGTGATCGCGGTCTGGGTCTTCCTGGCCGGCAGCGCAAAGATCGTCTATGACGACGCCTCCTTCACCGTCGAGGCCTCCGGCTGGCAGGACCTGACCCTCTCTTACAGCGACATCGCCGCAGTGGACTACCTGCCCGCGGAGGAGGTCCCGGAGGGAGGCATCCGCACCTATGGCCTTGGCAACCTGCGGGTGTCGTTCGGCCACTTCTCCAACGAAGCCTACGGCGACTACATCCGCTACACCTACGATTCCTGCCGGGACTGCGTCCGTCTGACCACCGCCGGCGGGCGCACCGTCCTGCTAAACGGCCCCGACCAGGCCGCCACCCGGGCCATCTTCGACCAGCTGAAGGCGCGGACGGGGCTCTGAGAGTGAAAAGGAGGGTTGCACCATGGAGAAAAAACGTACCATAGAGTTTGTTTTGATCACCTTCGCCCTTTCGTGGGCGATTGGATGGTTTGCGATGTCTCAGGGGATCACGCTGGGCGGTCTGATGAGCGAGGACAGCCTGGAGCAAGGCCAACTGGCCGGGATGGCTGCGCTGGGGCTTTACATGTGGATGCCGGCCCTGGGGTCCGTCCTGGTCCGGGTGTTCACCAGGCAGGGATTTCAAGATATAAAGCTGCGGCCCAGCCTGCGCCGGAACGGGAAGTACGACCTGCTGGGGTGGTTTGCCCCCTTCGGCTTTGCGCTGACGGGGACGGTCAGCTATTTTGCCATCTTTTCCGACCGGTTTGATTACTTTGAACATCTAAAAGGGTTGCTGGGGACAGTCCTGGGTCTTTCGCTGGACGGAGTGCCTGCGCCTGCATTGGCCGTGGGTCTGCTGGCGGCGGCTGCCCTGACAACGCCGCTGGCCAGCGTGGTCAGCGGCCCGCTGGGAGAAGAGCTGGGCTGGCGAGGCTATCTGTACCCGTCCCTGTGCGGATGGATGCCGCGCTGGAAAGCTATGGTGGTCAGCGGCGTTATCTGGGGCATCTGGCACACCCCGCTCCTGGTCATGGGCTGGGACTACGGCACGGACTATCCCGGCTATCCGCTGGGCGGGATCGCAGTACTGACCCTCTGCACCGTGTGTATGGGGGCCTTCCAGTGCTGGCTGACCGACCAGAGCGGGAACATCTGGCCGGCGGTGCTGGCCCATGGCGCTCTGAATGTCCTGTTCAGCTTTTATCTGCTGGGAAACAATTTCTGCAAGGGGCCGTACCATCCGCTGTTGGGGGCGCATCCTCTCACCCTGCTGGGCGGCTGGACCCTGATTGCCGCAGGCTGGACCGTCCTGATCAAAACCAGGAGCCGCTGGCCGGACAGGTGAAGCCTTGCACCCCGGGCCAAAATCTGTTATCATACATACAAACACAGGATGAACGGAGGATGCCGCTATGGGATTTGTCACCACGCTGACCTTGATCTTGATCGTACTGAAAACCCTGGGCCTGATCGCATGGCCCTGGGTGTGGGTGCTGTGCCCTGTCTGGCTGGCGGCCCTGCTGGCAGGGGCGGTGTTCCTCTTGATCCTGGTGGAGGGCCGGATCAAGACCGGCAAGTGGTGACCAAGTATGTGTCCCGTCCATCCGCGCATGTCGGCTGGACGGGACTTTTTTGACAGTTTGAAACAGGGCATTCCGGGCCGTGGTATACTGGGCCCAAAATGCCAGAAAGGGAAAGGAACGTTTTTATGCCGAACCTGTATGCGCTGTCCGGGCCGGACAGCATCACCGTCTATTGGGACCTGCCCGCCCGGCCCGCCCCGCGGTACGACGTCCTGGTGGACGGCGTCCGCCGGGGCAGTACCGGAAAGACCCACTTTACCCTGCGGGGCCTTGCGCCGGATGCCGCCTATGAGATCGAGGTCCGCCCCGTGGGCCGGGTGCGGGCCTGCACCGAGCCGCCCAAGCGCCGCCTCGACGTCACCGCGCCGCCCTTTGGCGCCGTGGGCGACGGCCGCGCCGACGACACCGCCGCCCTGCAGCGGGCCTTCGACGCCTGCGGGGCAGGGGACTGCGTCTATTTTCCGGCGGGGGTCTATCGGAGCGGGGCCCTGTTCGGCCACAGCGATATGGAACTGTACCTGGAAAAGGACGCCGTCCTGCAGGGCTCCGACCGGCCGGAGGACTACGAGCCCCGCATCCGCAGCCGCTTCGAGGGCACCGAGATGGAATGCTGTGCCAGCCTGCTCAACTTCGGCACGCTGGACCATGCCGCCGGCCCCAGCTGCCAGAACGTCCGCATCTGGGGCGAGGGGACCATCCGGGGCGGGGGCTACGCCCTGGCCTGGGCCACCATCCAGCGGGAAAAGGAGCGGATGAAGGACCAGCTGGCCGCAATGCAGGACCTGGTCCGGAGCTGCGAAAACGAGAACACCCTCCCCGGCCGGGTGCGGGGCAGGCTGGTGAACCTGTCCAACTGCCGGCACGTCCGCATCGCCGGGCTGACCCTGGCCGACGGCCCCAGCTGGAACGTCCACATGATCTACTGCCGGGACATCGTCACCGACCACTGCACCTTCCGCTCGGAGGGCATCTGGAACGGCGACGGCTGGGACCCCGACTCCAGCGAGGACTGCACCCTGTTTGCCTCGGTCTTTTGCACCCAGGACGACGCAGTGGCCGTCAAATCGGGCAAAAACCCCGAGGGCAACGCCATCGGCCGGCCCACCCGCCGGGTGCGGGTGTTCGACTGCCGCAGCGTCTTTGGCCACGGCATCTGCATCGGCAGCGAGATCAGCGGCGGCATCGAGGATGTGGCCGTTTGGGACTGCGACCTGGCCAACTCCCAGTACGGCATCATGGTCAAGGGCACCCGAAAGCGGGGCGGCGGGGTGCAGGGGCTGTCGGTGCGGCGGTGCGTCCTGCCCCGGGTCATGGTCTGCCAGGTGGCCTACAACGACGACGGGGCGCCCGGGCCCCGGCCGCCGGTTTTCCGTGACTTCCGGTTTGAGGACCTGACCCTCACCGGCCGCTGCCTCGACGCCGACCAGGCCCTGGCGGGCGGGGAGGGCGGGGGCTTCCAGCCCTGCGTCCCCCTCCAGCTGGAAGGCTTTGACGGCCCCGGCTGCGAGCTGCAGGACGTGGTGTTCCGCCGCCTTGCGCTGACCGGCGGCGGGACCCTCCAGCTGGGCCGCTGCAAAGGGGTCAGCCTGGAAGAGATCGACTGCGTTTGAGGGGCAGATGCGGCTGCATTGTTCACGAAAAGTTTACGGAAGGGGTGCAATCTTTACGATTTCCTCACAAATTTACCTTTTTTTAGAGGTATACTTTGGAAGTTCTCTTTAGGGTGTATCTGAAAACTCCCCAACGCTGTTCTATTCTACCCAAAAGCCCCATCTGCCGCGTTGCATTCGCTTGCATTCCACCAAGGAGTGCGGCGCTCATGCGCCTTGCATCTGGCGCTTTTGGGCGAATATTCCAGCATTTTTGACTTCTCAGATACACCCTAGAAGTTCTTTAGAAAAAAACCGGATACCGCGGCAGAAAACGTCAAATCTCAAGGTAATCTCAAGGTTGCATTAAGATTTCCTCAAGATTGCCATGGTATGCTGTTGGTAAACCGAACAAGGAGGGGTATCAACCGTGTTTAAGAAAAAACAACAGGAGGACAAGGACGGCCAGAACGTGGCCCTCAGCCCGGGAGCCGCTGCCTCGAACAAAGGGGCGAAAGCGTTCCTCAAGCGCAACTGGAAGCGGATCGCGGCCGGCGCTGTGGTCGTGGTGGTGGCGGCAGCCCTGTTCCTGCCCAGGAACCAGGCCGCGCCCACCTCGGGCAGCGTCAACTATGTCCAGGTCAACCCGCAGCGGCGGGAGATCGTCAATGTGTTCAGCGATTCGGGCACCATCACGGCGGCCAACACCTATGAGGTCCGGCCGCTGGTGCGGGGCACCGTCCTCACCGCCGACTTCTCCGAGGGCGACGTGGTCCAGGCCGGGGACGTCCTGTACACCATCGACAGCTCGGACGCCGCCAACAGCGTGGAGCGGGCCCAGATCTCGGCCAACCAGGCCGAGCGCAGCTATGAGGACGCCCTCAACGCCAGCTATGTGCGCAGCGACATCGGCGGCACCGTGGTCTCCATCCGGGTGGCCCCGGGGGACGCCGTCACGGCCGGCCAGGAGGTCGCCACCATCCGTGACGACGGGACCGTCCTGCTGACCCTCAACTTCCCGGCGGCAGACGCCGCCGCCTTCGTGCCCGGCCAGACCGCCCAGGTCACCCTGGACGGTACCTACGAGACTTTGGCCGGCTCGGTCCGCTCGGTCTCGGGGGCCGACACCCTGAGCGACGGCAATATGCTGGTGCGCTCGGTGGTCATCGCGGTGCCCAACAGCGGCAGCCTGACCTCCGCCCAGGCAGCCACCGCCTCGGTGGGCGGGGTCAACGCCCTGGGCTCGGCCCGGTTCACCTACCAGAAAGAGCAGACTCTTACCGCCGCAGCCAGCGGCACCGTAGCGGCCCTCTGCGTCCAGCCCGGCGCCGTGGTGGGCGCGGGGAGCAACATCGTCCAGCTGACCAGCGACAGCCTGGACCGCCAGGTGGAGCAGGCTGCCGACAGCCTGCGCAGCGCCCAGCTGTCGGTGGAGGACGCCATGAACACCCTGGACAACTACACCATCACCGCGCCCATCAGCGGCACCATCATCCAGAAGAACGTCCAGGCAGGGGAGACGGTGGGCAACGAGAGCGCCGCCGCTTCGACCACCCCCATGTGCATCATCCACGACCTGCGCTACCTGGAAATGACCCTGAACGTGGACGAGCTGCAGATCCTCTCGATCAAAGAGGGGCAGGACGTCCGGATCACCGCCGACGCCGTCCAGGACAAGACCTTTAATGGCGTGGTGACCAACGTCTCCTCGGCGGGCACCACCACCAGCGGCACCACCACCTATCCCGTCACCATCCGCATCGACGATTTTGGCGAGCTGCTGCCCGGCATGAACGCCACCGCCGAGATCGAGGTGGCCAGCGCCTCCGACGCCCTGTCCATCCCCAGCGCAGCGGTGATCCGCGGCAACTACGTCCTCATCACGGCCGACTCGCCCAGCGCAGCCAACGCCGACCCCGGCATGACCGCCCCCGAGGGCTACGTCTATGTCAAGGTCCAGACCGGCGTCAGCGACAACGACAACATCCAGATCACCAGCGGCCTGACCGAACAGGACACCGTGGCCTATGAGTCGTCTGCGCTGCCCTTCAGCTACGGCTACAGCTCCGATCCCGGCATGGCGGTCACCGTCGCAGGAGGCTGAGGATGAGCGCACTCATTGAATTTGACGACGTCTGCAAGTACTACCAGATGGGCGACACCACCGTCAAGGCGGTGGACCACATCTCGATGCAGATCAACAAGGGCGAGTTCGTGGCCATCGTGGGCCAGTCCGGCTCGGGCAAGTCCACCTGCATGAACATCATCGGCTGCCTGGACGTGCCCACGTCCGGCACCTACCGGCTCAACGGCCGGGACGTGGGCAGCATGAGCAAGAACGAACTGGCGGAGATCCGCAACGAGATGCTGGGCTTCATCTTCCAGCAGTACAACCTTCTGCCCAAGCTCACCCTGATGGAAAATGTCGAGCTGCCCCTGATCTACGCCGGCCTGTCCCGCAAGGAACAGCAGGCCCGCGCCAAAACGGCCCTCCAGCAGGTGGGCCTGGGGGATAAGCTGAACAACAAGCCCAGCCAGCTTTCGGGCGGCCAGCAGCAGCGCGCTTCCATCGCGCGGGCCCTGGCGGGCGGGCCGGCGGTCATCCTGGCCGACGAGCCCACCGGCGCCCTGGACAGCCACACCGGCCGGGAGGTGCTGGGTATCCTGCAGAAACTGCACCGGCAGGGGAATACGGTGGTCCTGATCACCCACGACAACTCCATCGCGGTGCAGGCCGAACGGATCATCCGGCTGGAGGACGGGCGGATCGTCTATGACGGCGACGCCCACGCCCCCGAAGCGGTGGTCCAGCCCACCTTCAGCCTGCAGGACGGCGAGGAAGAACCGGAACAGGAGGGCGGCGTATGAATCTGAATATGTTCTACGAGACGGTCCGGCAGGCGCTGAAGAACATTGCCAGCAACAAGTTCCGCACTCTGCTCACCATGCTGGGCATCATCATCGGCATCATGGCCGTCATGATCATCGTGGGCCTGGGCAACGGCCTGACCCAGAGCATGCGGGCCAGTGTTTCTTCCATGGGCATGAACCTTTTGCAGGTGAACGTGTTCGGCCCCCGGGCCCGCAACGTGAGCGTGGATGAGATGTACCGGATCACCGAAGAGCGGCCGGACCTGTTCTCGGGGATCTCGCCGATGGTCAGCATGGACCGCACCAGCTCGGCGGTCCGGGTGGGCACCAAGAACTACAGCCAGACCAGCGTGATAGGCATCAGCGAGACCTACGCCGGCATGACCGGCACCAAGATCGCCGAGGGCCGGGGCATCCAGTACGTGGACTGCGCCGAGTACAAGCGGGTCTGTGTGGTGGGCGATTACATTGCCCGGGTGGCCTACGGCGGCAACGCCATCGGCCAGACCCTCAAGCTGGGGCCCGACCAGTTCACCATCATCGGCGTGGCCGCCGCCGAAGTGTCCGACCCCTCCCTGCAGGAGGGCAGTTCGGACGACTACGTCTACATCCCCTACACCACCGCCCAGCGGGTGGCCCGCAGCTCCAACGTTTCGGCCTACGGCGTCACCACCGTCACCGAAGCCCAGGTGGCCGAGGGCAAGGCCGTGCTGGAAGCCGGCCTGCGGGAGCTGACCCACTCGGAGGACAGCTACTTTGTCACCAGCCTGTCCGAGGTGCTGAACACCTTCAGCAGCATGATCGGGATGGTGGTGTCGGTGCTGACCGTCATCGCGGCCATCTCCCTGCTGGTGGGCGGCATCGGCATCATGAACATCATGATGGTGTCGGTGGCCGAGCGCACCCGCGAGATCGGCATCCGCAAGGCCCTGGGCGCCAAGGAGCGCACCATCCTGGCCCTGTTCGTCACCGAGGCGGCCACCACCTCGGCCCTGGGCGGCCTGATCGGCATCATCCTGGGTTACGGCGTATCCGCCGCGGCCAGCCCCCTGGTGGCCGCCGTGATGGGGGACACCAATATGACCATCAGCCCGTCGGCCGGCTCGGTGGCGGTGGCCTTTGGGGTGTCGGTGGGCATCGGCATCCTGTTCGGCTACCTGCCCGCCAAGCGTGCCGCCCGCCTCAACCCCATCGAGGCCCTGCGCTATGACTAACCAACACGAGGGAGGAACACACAAGATGAAACAACGGTTTATCGCGTTGTTGCTGGCCGTCTGCATCGCCTGCACCATGCTGGTGATGCCTGCGTCCGCAAGCAGCGCCAACTCGGCGGTGCAGGCCGCGGTGATGCTGGGGGGCCTGACCTCCGAGCAGGCCGCCGGCCCGGACGCCGCCCTGACCCGCGGCCAGCTGGCCAAGCTGCTGGCGGCTTTCTCGCCCTACCGGGAGAGCGCCGGCGCCCAGGGCTCGGCCGGGACCCTCTTTACCGATGTGGGCGGCGACGACCCGCTGGCCCCTGCCATCCGCATCGCGGTGAGCCAGGGCTGGATGAGCGGCTACACCGACGGCAGCTTCCGGCCGGGCAACCCCGTCACCCTGGAAGAAGCCTGCGCCGCCGCCCTCAACCTGCTGGGCTACGACGTCACCACCCTGAGCGGCACCTTCCCCACGGCGCAGCTGAACAAGGCCCGTGAGCTGGGCCTGCGGGACGGCATCGCCCGCAGCCAGGGGGAGGGGCTGACCATTGCCGACGGGGCGCTGTTGCTCTACAACGCCCTGACCGTCCCCACCGCCAACGGCGAAGTCTACGGCAGCACCCTGGGCTTTACCGTTACCGGCGGGCAGGTGGACACCGCGTCCATCCTGCTGGGCAACGTCCAGGGGCCCTTTGTGGCCGCGGCAGGGGCCCAGCTGCCCTTTGCGCCGGCCGCCGTCTACCGCAACGGCGAGGCCGCCGCTTCGGCTGAGCTGAACGAGTACGACGTCTACTATTACAGCGAGAACGCCCGGACCGTCTGGATCTACACCCGCAAGGCGGCCGGCCGGATTACTGCGGTGGCTCCCTCCGCTTCCGCCCCCACCAGCGTGACGGTGGCCGGCACGGAATACACCATCGGTTCCTCCCAGGCTGCGACGGTGCTGTCCAGCCTCAACGGCGGCGGCGTGGGCCAGGTGGTCACCCTGCTGCTGGGGATGAACAACGAGGTGGTCCGGGTCCTGACCGGGGAGGCGGCCGACCAGGTCTTTTACGGCGTGGTCCAGAACTCGGCCCGCAGCCTGATCGAGGACGACGGCGCGGACGTCCGCCAGAGCGTCACGGTGGCCTGCACCGACGGCGTTACCCGCACCGTCAACGTGGACAAGAGCCTGAACTTCCCCGCCGGCCTTCTGGTGGAGATCACCGTGACCGGGGACGGGGAGCAGGTGGCCCGCGTGGACGCCCGCTCGGTGAGCGGCACCTTCAACGAGAACGGCACCGCCCTGGGCGGCACGCCCCTTGCAGACGGCGTTGAGATCATTGACACGACGGCGGAGGGCGTGGCTGGGGCAATTCGCCCCAGCCGACTATCGGGGGTGACCCTGCAGAGCGGCGACGTCCGCTACTACACCACCAATGCGGCGGGTGAGATCGACCGCCTGATCCTGGACAACGTCACCGGCGATCTGTGGACCTACGGCGTCCTGGACGATGTGCGCAACCTGACCAGCGCCGCCGCCGACGTCATCGACGAGCAGATCGGCCGCCCCAGCGGGGATGTGACCCTGCCGGGCGGCACCACCACCGGCAGCGGCAATGCCGCCGCCGACGTGGCCAACATCATCCTGCCCAGCACCAGCGATATCCTTTACGGCATCATCGACGGCAGCATCGCCAGCACCCTGTGGGATAGCCTGACCAGCAGCACCGGCAGCGTTGCCAGCTATGTGCTGCGCCTGGCGGCCGACAACACCACCGGCGCCATGAGCAACATCCTGGGCTGGCTGGGCAAGGGCGCCAGCTACGTCTGCTACATCAACGGGGAGAGCGCCACCCTCAACACGGCGGTCAAGTACCCGGTGCTGGCGGGCGGCGTGGCGGTCAGCCGCAGCCCCTCCGGCACGGTCAAGAACATGATCCAGCTGATGCCGGTGATGATCGACAAGGTCGGCGCAGCCTCGGTGATGAGCGGCAGCACCCGCTATGAGACGGCCGACAACATGCAGGTCTATCTGTGGTACCGCGGCCAGTATTACCCCACCACTCTGGCCCAGGTCAACCCCGCCGAATACCATCTGATCGGCTGGTACGACAACCTTGGCTGCACCGCGGGCAACAAGATCCGCGTTCTGGTGGCGGTCAAAAAAGACTGATCCTCCATTTTCTTTGCAAACGGCAAGCGCCCCGCTGCGGCAGTCCCGCGGCGGGGCGCTTGCTGCATAGAACGGATCTTGTGCGCTGTGCTGCAAAAAGCGGGCGGGGCGTTGTGCAGGGTGCGCGGTTGACAGCCTCCTGGATGTGTGGTATATTTATAACATAAAGAGCGAAATACACCACGCGATAAGGAGGCAATGCCATGAAAAAGACGTATTATCTGGAAGGACTGCTGGGGCTGCTGTCCCTTTTGGGCTTTGTGGGCCTGTTCACCGAAGAGCGGATGTTCCTGGCGTTCTTCGCGTTTGCCTGCAATTTCCAGTATTTCTTCATCCCGGCGGACGAGATGATGACCGCCTATATGAACCGCTCGGCGGCCCGCGCCTTTTATGGGGATATGTTCCTGACCGGCGGGGTGGCGCTGGGGGGCATCCTGGCCGGGCTGCCCGCCGGCAGGGCCCTGCTGTACGGCATCCTGGCCGGATGGGCGGCCGCGGTGGTGGTGCAGTCGGTGTCGGTCGCCTTTTACCGCTTCCGGGAAAGCTGGGGCGCCCAATGATCCGCAACCGCATGAAGGAGTTCCGCGCCCGCACCGGCATGAAGCAGGAAGAGCTGGCCGCCCGGGTGGGGGTGCGCCGGGAGACCATCGGCAATCTGGAAAACGGCAAGTACAATCCGTCCCTGGTCCTGGCCTGGAACATCGCCAAGGTGTTCGGGGTGGCCATCGAGGACGTGTTCACGGTGGAAGAATGAGAGGGAAACCATGAAAAAGCTGAGCTATGCGCTGTTTGGGCTGGCCGTCCTGCTGTCGGACGTGATGTGCTGGATGGTGGGCTACCGCTACAGCGACATGCTGTGGGGCATCCGGTATGCCTGCTACAGCGCCCCGGCCTGGACGGCCTGGCTGACCGCCCTGCCCTTCCTGGCAGGGATCGCGGTATGCGTCCTGCTGGGGGCCTGGCTGCGCCGGAAAAGCCGGTGAAAGGGCAAAAACAGGTTGACAACCTTCCCGCCCCGTGCTACAATGCTTGCAACAAAGGCTTTGACCGGGAAAAGTAAGGCCCAAGCGCCACCCTGCCAGAGAGTGCGGGCAGGTGGGAGCCGCACAGGGGGCCGGGCCTGAAGAACACCCGCGAGCCGCCGCCTGAACCTGCGCTCTTTGAAGGGCGCATCAGTAGGGCCGGACGGCCGCCGCACGTTACGCGGCACTGCTTTCAACGGGGAGAGCACAGAGCGGCCGGCAGGGTCAAACTGCCGGCAACCCAGGTGGCACCACGGATACGGCAGCATTCGTCCTGATGAGGGGATGTTTGCTGCCGTATTTTTTGCTGCAAAGGAGCAAGACGTTATGTGCTGTATCATGGGTTACACCGGGCACGACCTGCCCGCCGCCGAATTCAAGGAATACCTGCTGCGGACCGTCAGCCGCGGCCCCGACGACCAGCGGGTGATCGAGGGGCCCTTCGGGCTGATGGGCTTCGGCCGGCTTGCCATCATGGGGCTGACGCCGGAGGGGATGCAGCCCTTTACCCGCGGGGCGGACTGCGTGGTCTGCAACGGGGAGCTGTACGGCTTCCGGTTTGAAAAGGCCATCCTCCAGCGGGCGGGGTACAAGTTCCAGTCGGGCAGCGACTGCGAGATCCTGCTGCCCCTGTACTACGAGTACGGGCTGGATATGTTCCGCCACATGGACGCCGAGTTCGCCCTCATCCTCTACGATTCCCGCAAGGACCGGCTGATCGCCGCCCGGGACCCCATCGGCATCCGGCCCCTGTTCTATGGCTACTCCAAGTCCAGCCACCAGATCGCCTTCGCCAGCGAGCTGCAGAACCTGGTGGGCTGGTGTGAGGACATCCGGCCGTTCCCCATCGGCAGCTACTACTGCGACGGGCGATTCGTCCGCTACGAGGACGTGGCCGACGTCCCCGCGCCCCACGCCGACGGGATGCCGGACGTGCTGCGCAACATCCGGGAAAAGCTGATCGCCGGGGTGGAGAAGCGGCTGGACGCCGACGCGCCGGTGGGCTTCCTGCTGTCGGGCGGGCTGGATTCCTCCCTGGTCTGCGCCATCGCGGCCCGCAAACTGGGCCGGCCCATCCGCACCTTCGCCATCGGGATGGACATCGACGCCATCGACCTGAAATACGCCCGCCAGACCGCCGAATACCTGGGCAGCGAGCACCACGAGGTCATCATCACCCGGGAGGACGTGATCCAAAGCCTGGAGGAAGTGGTCCGCATCCTGGGCACCTGGGACATCACCACCGTCCGGGCCAGCGTGGGGATGTACCTGCTGTGCAGAGCCATCCACCGGGACACCGACGTCCGGGTCCTGCTGACCGGCGAGATCTCGGACGAGCTGTTCGGCTACAAATACACCGATTACGCCCCCACCGCCGACGCTTTCCAGCAGGAGAGCCAGAAGCGCATCCGGGAGCTGTATATGTACGACGTGCTCCGGGCCGACCGGTGCATCTCGGCCAACAGCATCGAGGCCCGCGTCCCCTTCGGGGACCTGGACTTTGTGCGGTACGTCATGGCCATCGACCCCGAGATGAAAGTGAACCACTACGGCAAGGGCAAGTACCTGCTGCGCAAAGCCTTTGAAGGGGACTGGCTGCCCCCCGAGATCCTCTGGCGGGAAAAGGCCGCCTTCTCGGACGCGGTGGGCCACAGCATGGTGGACGACATCAAACAGTACGCCGAGGGCCTTTACACCGAGGAGGAGTTCCAGATGCGGCGGGCCAACTACTCGGCCCACTGCATGCCCTTTACCAAAGAGAGCCTGCTGTACCGGGAGCTGTTTGAAAAGCACTATTACGACCAGGCCCGCACCATCGCCGCCTTCTGGATGCCCAACCGCGCCTGGCCCGGCTGCGATGTGGACGACCCTTCGGCCCGGGTGCTGGCCAACTACGGGGCCAGCGGGGTGTAAAGCCCCCGTTTCCGGTAAAAATCCACAGAATCCGGGGCCTGGACGGATATTCGATTTGTTGCGTCTGTCACTTGAAAAGAATTGCATACACGGTATAATAGGGAGCAAGGGAACAAAGGCGTTCCTGGCAGGCCGCTGCGCCTGCCAGGGGCGCTTTTTGTTTTTTGCACACCTGAGAGAGATAGGATGGGATAGGAATGGATCGTTGGAACGAACGCACAGCCCCCGCCGGCCTGTATGACCCCCGGTTTGAGCACGATGCCTGCGGCATCGGCGCCGTGGTGGACATCCAGGGCCGCAAAAGCCACCAGACGGTCAGCGACGCGCTGACCATCGTCGAACATCTGGAGCACCGCGCCGGCAAGGACGCCGAAGGGCGGACCGGCGACGGCGTGGGCATCCTGCTGCAGATCAGCCACAAATTTTTCTCCAAGGCCGCCGAAGAGCTGAACATCTCCATCGGCGGCGAACGGGAGTACGGGGTGGGGATGTTCTTTTTCCCCCAGGACGAGCACCTGCGCGCCCGCGCCATGAAGCTGTTCGAGCTGGTCACCCGCAAGGAGGGGCTGGCCTTCCTGGGCTGGCGCAAGGTGCCGGTGGCCCCTGAGATCCTGGGCAGCACCGCCCGGGACTGCATGCCCGCCATCTGGCAGTGCTTCATCAAAAAGCCGGCCAAGGTGTCCAAGGGCATCGACTTTGACCGCCGGCTGTACATCGTCCGCCGGGTGTTCGAGCAGGCCAGCAGCGGCACCTATGTGGCCAGCCTGTCCAGCCGGACCATCGTCTACAAGGGGATGTTCCTGGTGGGGCAGCTGCGCCGCTTTTACGCCGATTTGCAGGACGAGGACTACGAGTCCGCCATCGGGATGGTCCACAGCCGCTTTTCCACCAACACCGCCCCCAGCTGGATGCGGGCCCACCCCAACCGCTTCATCCTCCACAACGGCGAGATCAACACCATCAAGGGCAACACCGACGCCATGCTGGCACGGGAAGAGTCCATCGCCTCCCACATCATGCAGGAGGATATGAACAAGATCCTGCCCATCGTCAACACCGCCGGCTCCGACTCGGCCATGCTGGACAACACCCTGGAGTTCATGGTGATGAACGGGATGGATCTGCCCCTGGCCGTGATGATCACCATCCCCGAGCCGTGGGAGAACAACAAGAACATCAGCCGGAAAAAGCGGGATTTTTACCAGTATTACGCCACCATGCTGGAGCCCTGGGACGGCCCGGCGGCCATCCTGTTTTCGGACGGCGACGTGGTGGGCGCCGTGCTGGACCGCAACGGCCTGCGGCCCAGCCGCTACACCATCACCAAAGACGGCCGGATGATCCTGTCCTCCGAGGTGGGCGTGCTGGACTGCCCGCCCGAAAACGTCCTGGTCAAAGACCGGCTGCGCCCCGGCAAAATGCTGCTGGTGGACACCGTCAAGGGCGAGGTGGTGGACGACGAAAAGCTGAAGGAGACCTACGCCAGCCGGGAGCCCTACGGCGAATGGCTGGACCGCAACCTGGTCCAGCTGCGGGACCTGAAGATCCCCAACTGCAAGGTGCCCTCCTACACCCCCGACGAGCTGACCCGGCTGGAAAAAGCCTTTGGCTACAGCTACGAGCAGGTGAACGAGATCATCCTGCCCATGGCCCAGAAGGGGGCCGAGCCCAGCGGGGCCATGGGCACCGACACCCCCCTGGCCGTCCTGAGCAGCCGCCGGCCGCCCCTGTTCAGCTACTTCAAGCAGATGTTCGCCCAGGTGACCAACCCTCCCATCGACGCCATCCGGGAAAAGGTGGTCACCTCCACCAGCGTCTATGTGGGCGCCCACGGCAACCTGCTGGAGGACCAGCCCGAAAACTGCAAGGTGCTCAAGGTGCACAACCCCATCCTGACCGAGACCGACCTGCTCAAGATCAAACACATGAATGTGCCCGGCTTCAAGGTGGCCACCGTCTCGATCAACTACTACAAGAACACCAGCCTGGAAAAAGCCATCGACCGGGTGTTCCTGGAGGTGGACCGGGCCTATAAGGAAGGGGCCAACATCATCATCCTGTCCGACCGGGACATCGACGAGTACCATGTGGCCATCCCCAGCCTGCTGGCGGTGTCGGCGGTCTCCCAGTACCTGATCCGGACCAAAAAGAGCACCGCCCTGGCCCTCATCCTGGAGAGCGCCGAGCCCCGGGAGGTCCACCACTTTGCGGCTCTGCTGGGCTACGGCGCCTGCGCCGTCAACCCCTATCTGGCCCATGAGGCCATCGGCCAGCTGATCGGGGAGGGGCTGCTGGACAAGGACTTTTATGCCGCCGTCAGCGACTACGACACCGCCGTCCTGAACGGCATCGTCAAGATCGCCTCCAAGATGGGCATTTCCACCATCCAGAGTTACCAGGGCAGCCAGATCTTCGAGGCGGTGGGCATCTCGAAAGAGGTCATCGACAAATACTTTACCGGCACCGTCAGCCGGGTGGGGGGAATCGGGCTGGAGGACATCCAGGCCGACGTGGAGGCCCGCCACAGTTCCGCCTTCGACCCTCTGGGGCTGGACATCAATATGCAGCTGGCCAGCAGCGGCGACCATAAGTTCCGCAGCGGGGGAGAGGACCACCTGTTCAACCCCCAGACCATCTATCTGTTCCGTAAGGCCTGCTTTGAAGGGGACTACGCCGCCTTCAAGCAGTTCACCCAGGCGGTGGACAACATGGGCGAAAACGGCGTCCACCTGCGCAGCCTGCTGGACTTCAGCTACCCTGCAGACGGCGGCATCCCCCTCGATGAGGTGGAGCCGGTGGCCGAGATCCTCAAGCGGTTCAAGGGGGCGGCCATGAGCTACGGCGCTCTGAGCAGCGAGGCCCACGAGACCATCGCCCTGGCCTTCAACCAGATCGGCGCCCGCAGCAACACCGGCGAGGGCGGCGAGCCGGAGGAGCGGTACCACAGCCCCTCCAACTCCAAGATCAAGCAGGTGGCCTCGGCCCGGTTCGGCGTCACCAGCCAGTACCTGGTGTCGGCCGAGGAGATCCAGATCAAGCTGGCCCAGGGCGCCAAGCCCGGCGAGGGCGGCCAGCTGCCCGGCAGCAAGGTCTATCCCTGGATCGCCAAGACCCGCCACAGCACCACCGGCGTGGGCCTGATCTCGCCCCCGCCCCACCACGACATCTACTCCATCGAGGACCTGGCCGAGCTGATCTATGACCTGAAAAACGCCAACCGGGCCGCCCGCATCAACGTCAAGCTGGTCAGCGAGGCGGGGGTGGGCACCATCGCCGCCGGCGTGGCCAAGGCCGGCGCCCAGGTCATCCTGGTGTCGGGCTACGACGGCGGCACCGGCGCGGCCCCCCGCACCTCCATCAAAAACGCCGGCCTGCCCTGGGAGCTGGGCATCGCCGAGACCCACCAGACCCTGATCCTGAACGGCCTGCGCACCCGGGTGCGGATCGAGAGCGATTCCAAGCTGCTCAGTGGCCGGGATGTGGCCATCAGCTGCATGCTGGGCGCAGAGGAGTTCGGCTTCGGCACCAGTTTGCTGATGGCCGAGGGCTGCGTCATGATGCGGGTGTGCAACCTGGACACCTGCCCCATGGGCATCTGCACCCAGAACCCCGAGCTGCGCAAAAACTTTGTGGGCAAGCCGGAATACATCATCAACTACCTGACCTTTGTGGCCCAGGAGCTGCGGGAGTACATGGCCAGGCTGGGCGTGCGCACCCTGGACGAACTGGTGGGCCGCACCGACCTGCTCCATGTCAAGCCCGCCGCCGGCCGGGCCGCCAAGCTGGACCTGGAGGCCATCCTCCACAACCCCCGGATCGGCAGCATGAACGTCCACTACCAGCCCGCCGACACCTACGATTTCCACCTGGAGCGGACGCTGGATATGCGGGTCCTGATGAAAAAGTTCAAGCTGGGCAGCAAAGCGCCCCAGACCGTCAGCGTGGAGGTGTCCAACACCGACCGGGCTTTCGGCTCCATCTTCGGCAGCGAGATCACCCGCCGCTACGGCAACACCCTGCCCGACGATACCTTCACCGTCCAGTGCACCGGCGCGGGGGGCCAGAGCTTCGGGGCGTTCCTGCCCAGGGGACTGACCCTCAGCCTGACCGGCGACTGCAACGACTACATGGGCAAGGGGATGTCGGGGGGCAAGATCGTGGTCCGCCCGCCCCAGGCCCCCGGCTTTAAGCCGGAGGAGAACATCATCACCGGCAACGTGGCTTTTTACGGGGCCACCAGCGGCAAGGCCTTCCTGTCCGGCGTGGCCGGCGAGCGGTTCTGCGTCCGCAACTCGGGGGTCACCGCAGTGGTGGAGGGCGTGGGCGACCACGGCTGCGAATACATGACCGGCGGCACCGTGGTGGTGCTGGGCCCCACCGGCAAAAACTTTGCGGCTGGCATGACCGGCGGCATCGCCTACGTACTGGACGAGAACTGGGATTTCTACCAGCGTGTGAACAAGGAGACGGTCAGCCTGGAGCCGGTGGAGCATAAGCACGACGTGGCCACCCTGAAAGAGCTGATCCGGGAGCACGTGGAAGCCACCGGCAGCCCCCGCGGCCAGGAGATCCTGGAGCACTTTGGGGAGTACCTGCCCAAATTCAAAAAGGTCCTGCCCTACGATTATGACCGGATGCTGCGCGTCATCGCCTCGATGGAAGAGCGCGGCCTGGACGGCGAGCAGGCGCAGATCGAAGCCTTCTACGCCCAGCAGAAACAGTGAGGGAGGGGACACATACCATGGGCAAGATCACCGGATTTATGGAGTATCCGCGCAGGACCAGCACCGACGCTGCGCCCCTTGCGCGTCTGGAACATTTCAACGAATTTCACACCTGGCTGCCCCGGGAGGAGCAGCAGACCCAGGCCGGCCGCTGCATGGACTGCGGCGTGCCCTTCTGCCAGTCGGGGATGATGCTGGGCGGGGCGGCCTCGGGCTGCCCCCTCCACAACCTGATCCCGGAGTGGAACGAGCTGGTCTGGCGGGGCAAGTGGGAGCTGGCCCTCCGCCGCCTGCTGGCCACCAACCGTTTCCCGGAGTTCACCAGCCGGGTCTGCCCGGCGCTGTGCGAGGCGGCCTGCACCTGCGGCGAGGTGACCGGCAGCCCGGTCACCGTCCGGGAAAACGAGCACGCCATCATCGAGATGGGCTATGCCAGGGGCTGGGTGCAGGCCGCGCCGCCCCCGGCCCGCACCGGCAAAAGCGTGGCGGTGATCGGCTCGGGCCCGGCGGGCCTGTCGGTGGCCGACTACCTGAACAAACGGGGCCACAGCGTCACCGTCTACGAGCGGGAGGACCGTCCCGGCGGCCTGCTGATGTACGGCATCCCCCAGATGAAGCTGGAAAAACAGGTCATCGAGCGGCGGGTCCGGATCATGCAGGCGGAGGGGGTGGAGTTCCTCACCGGGATGGATGTGGGCCGGACGGTGGACGCCGCCGAGGTGCTGGCCCACCACGACGCGGTGGTCCTCTGCTGCGGGGCCAAACAGCCCCGGGACCTGGACGTCCCCGGGCGGGACGCCGCCGGGGTCTGCTTTGCGGTGGACTACCTGACCAGCGTCACCCGCAGCCTGCTGGATTCGGGTTTCGCGGACGGGCGGGCCGTCTCGGCGGCGGGCAAAAACGTCCTGGTCATCGGGGGCGGCGACACCGGCAACGACTGCCAGGGCACCGCCCTGCGGCAGGGCTGCGCCGACCTGCTGGCCCTGGAGATGATGCCCGAGCCGCCCGCCGCACGCACCGCCTCGAACCCCTGGCCTGAGTGGCCCCGGGTGCGCAAGGTGGATTACGGCCAGGTGGAATGCCTGGCCCGCCTGGACAAGGACCCCCGGGTCTACCAGACCACCGTCAAGGAGTTCCTGAAAGACGAGGCCGGGCAGCTGGCCGGCGCGGTGATCGCCTGCCTGCGCCCGGAGCAGGACCCCGACACCGGCCGCACCCGGATGGTGCCCACCGGCGAAGAGTTCACCTACCCCTGCCAGCTGGCCCTGATCGCCGCCGGCTTTACCGGCTGCGAGGATTACACCGCCGCGGCCTTTGGGGTGGAGCGGAACGGCCGGGGCTGCGCCGCCGCGGAAGATTACGCCACACAGGTGGACAAAGTGTTTGCCTGCGGAGACATGCGCCGGGGCCAGAGCCTGGTGGTCTGGGCCCTGCGGGAAGGGCGCGACTGCGCCGCCCGGGTGGACCAGTACCTGATGGGTTACACCAACCTGTGAGGGCAGTATCTTAAGCCATTTTCTTAGGGTGCATCTGAAAACTCCTCAACGCTGTTCTATTCTACCAAAAAGCTCCATCTGCTGCGTTGCATTCGCTTGCATTCCACAAAAGCAGCCGCGCCGAGCGCGTCCTGCGGACGAAGCAGCGAAGGCACGGCTGGCGCAGCGCTCCGGTTTTCGCAAGCGGGCACCGTCCCGCGCCGCGAAAATCGGCTAAGCGCAAGAGTTTCAGCGCTCATGCGCCTTGCATCTGGCGCTTTTTGGCGAATATCTCAGCATGTTTGAATTCTCAGATACACCCTACCTATCCCAATCGCGGAAGCGGGGGCCCGGCCAAGGGTCCCTGCTTCTGCGTTTTTGGGCGGGACCGGGCAAAAGCGAAAGCCGCCGCACGCCTCCCGGAGGGGGCGCACAGCGGCTTTCGCAGTGCAAAAGGATAAGGAGAAAGAAAGAATGCCGGTTCAGGCAGGGTGGCGGCCATACAGCCCGGTCCAGTCTGCGATCCGGGCGGCCAGGGCCGGGGTCAGGGCGGCGGCGTCCAGGCGCCAGCGCCAGTTCCCGCTCTGGGTGCTGGGGGTGTTGATCCGGGCCTCGGGCCCCAGGTGCAGCCAGTCGGCCATGGGGATCACCGCCAGGTCGGACACGCTGGCCAGGCAGGCGCAGATCATGGCGTCGGTGAGGCCGGCGGGCTCGCAGCGCAGGTAACGGCAGGCGTAGGCTACATCCTCGCGGCTGGCGGACTGCTGCCAGCCCTCGGTGGTGATGTTGTCGTGGGTGCCGGTGTAGACCACGCTGTGGGCGGTGTAGGTGTAGGGCAGGTAATTGCCCGGCTCCCGGCTGTCGAAGGCGAACTGCATGATCTTCATGCCGGGGCAGCCGCTGGCGGCCAGCAGGGCTTTTACCTCGTCGGTCAGGTAGCCCAGGTCCTCGGCGATGACCGCATCCCGGCCCACCGCCTGGTGCATGGCGTCCAGAAACGCCTGGCCCGGGCCCTTGACCCATTGGCCGCCCTGGGCGGTGGCGCTGCCGGCGGGGATGGAAAAGTAGCTTTCAAACCCGCGGAAATGGTCGATCCGCACCACGTCGTAGATGGAGGTGGCGTGGCGCATCCGCTGCTTCCACCAGACGAAGCCTTCGGCCTCGTGGCGGGGCCAGTCGTAGAGGGGGTTGCCCCAGAGCTGGCCGTCCGCCGCAAAGGAGTCGGGCGGGCAGCCCGCCACCCGGGTCAGGCGGACCTGGCCGTCGGTCTGGAACAGTTCGGGCCGCGTCCACAGATCGCTGGAGTCGGGGCTGACGTAGATGGGGATGTCCCCGATCAGGCGGATGCCCTTGCCGTTGGCGTAGGCTTTCAGGGCGGTCCACTGGCTGTAGAAGAAGAACTGGACGGCCTTGAAGTAATCGCAGCGGCCGGCCAGGCGCCGGCGGGCGTCCGCCAGAGCGGCGGGCTCCCGGCAGCGCAGCGGGTCGGGCCAGCAGGCCAGCCCGGCCTGGCCCTGCTCCTCCTTGATGGCCATGAAGAGGGCGTAGTCCTCCAGCCAGGCGCACTGCTCCTGGCAGAACGCCTGGTACGCCGGGGAAGGGGAGGCCAGCAGCCGGCCGGCCGCCTGTTGGAGGACGGCGGGCCGCTGGGTGTACAGCAGGTCGTACCGGATGGGGCCGGCGGGCTGGGGGGCTGGCAGCTCATCCCGGGCCAGCAGGCCCTGCTGCGCCAGCAGGTCAAAGTCGATGAAATAGGGGTTGCCCGCAAAGGCGGAAAAACTCTGGTAGGGGCTGTCCCCATAACCGGTGGGGCCGATGGGCAGGATCTGCCAGTAGGACTGCCCGGCCTCGGCCAGAAAATCCACAAATCGGTAGGCCTCGCGGCCCAGGGTGCCAATGCCGTAAGGCCCCGGCAGGCTGAACACAGGCATCAGGATGCCGCTTGCACGCATAGGCGATCCCTCCCTCAGCCCTTGACGGCGCCGGCGATGACGCCCTCGATGATGTACTTCTGGCAGGCCACGTACAGGATGATGATGGGGACGATGGCGATGATGATGCAGGCCATCATGGGGGCCAGCTCCACCCGGCCGTAGCCGCCGCGGAAATACTGGATGGCCATGGGGATGGTGCGGTATTTTTTGATGTCCAGCACTAGGGTGGGCAGGAGGTAATCGTTCCAGACCCACATGGTTTCCAGGATGGCGGTGGAGATCATGGTGGGCTTGAGGATGGGGAACACGATGCGGAAGAACAGCTGCACCGGATTGCACCCGTCGATCATGGCCGACTCTTCGATCTCAATGGGGACGCTCTTCATAAAGCCGGTGAACATGAACACCGCCAGGCCGGCGCCGAAGCCCAGGTAGATGATGCAGATGTTCCAGGGGGTGTTCAGCTTGAGGGTGTCGGCGGTCTTGGACAGGGTGAACATGACCATCTGGAAGGGGACCACCATGGAGAAAACGATCAGCAGGTTCATCCCTTTGGACAGCAGGTTGTGCACCCGGGTCAGGTACCAACCGCACATGGAGCAGCACAGCAAGATCAGGAACACGCTGGTCACCGTGATGACCAGGCTGTAGAAGAAGCTGGACAGGAAGTCCATCTTCACGATGCCGTAGATGTAGTTGGCGGCGCCGGCAAAGTTTTCGGCGGTGGGCAGGGCAAAGACGGTGGAGGTGGTGAAGCTGCCCTCCACCTTCAGGCTGTTCAAAAAGATCAGCACCACCGGGTAGACCCACAGCAGGCAGAGGATGGACATGACCACCGTGAGGATGGTGTTGTACAGGCGTTTGGTTTTAGCCATCAGGACTGCACCTCCTTCGAGCGGGTGAAGTGGAGCTGCACCAGCGAGATCACAACGACGATCAGGAAAAAGACCACAGCCTTGGCCTGGCCGATGCCCTTCCACTGGGCGCCGCTGCGGCCGTAGAAGGTGGAGTAGATGTTGAGGGCCAGCATCTCGCTCAGGTTGGCAGGTTCGCCGCCGGTCAGGGCCACGTTCTGGTCAAACAGCTTGAAGCTGTTGGTCAGCGTCAGGAAGGTGCAGATGGTGATGCTGGGCATGACCAGGGGCACCTTGATCTTGAACAGGATCTCGCGGCCGGTGGCGCCGTCGATCTTGGCGGCCTCGATCAGGTCGCCGGGGACGCTCTGGAGGCCGGCCACATAAATGATCATCATGTAGCCGATCTGCTGCCAGCACATCAGGATGACCAGGCCGATGAAGCCGTAGCGCTCGTCCAGGGCCAGCAGAGGCTTGCCCAGGTTGGCGAGCACGCCGTTGAGCAGGATCTGCCAGATGTAGCCCAGCAGGATGCCGCCGATCAGGTTGGGCATGAAGTAGACGGTGCGGAACAGGTTGGTGCCCCGGATGCCCCGGGTCAGGGCCAGGGCGATGGCAAAGGCAAACACGTTAATGAGGACGGTGGACACCACCGTAAAGGCGGCCGTGAACCAGAACGCATGGGTAAAGGTGGCGTCCTGGAACACCTTGATGTAGTTGTCAAACCCCACGAAGGTGGTCTTGGACACGGTGGTGAACCGCTGGAAGGAAAGGTAGATGCCCCAGATGAAGGGCCAGATAAAGCCGATGATGAAGGCCAGCAAGGTGGGCAGGACGAACACCGGCCAGTATTTGCTGATCGCTTTTTGCATGATTCAAATCCTCCTGTGCGCTCGGCATAAAAAGGCAGGGACGGGCCTGTCGCTGCCCGCCCCTGCCGGTTTGGTCGATCCTGCTGTCACAGCGGGCAGCTGCCGGAGGCTCAGCCGTTGGCCAGCTGATACTCGGTGGCCCAGTTGTCCACAAAGGCGCTGACCACGTCATCCCAGGTGCCGGTGCCGGCCGCATACGCGGTCAGGGCGCTGCCCAGCATATTCTTCCACTCCTCGCTGGGCATGGTGGAGAAGCACCAGTCCACAGGGGTCTTGCCGTCGGCTACGTACTCGTCCGAGATGGCGTTCAGGGGGTTGGTGGGGGCCTTGGCGCTCTTGAAGGGGATCACGAAGCCCATGTCGTCGGCCATGGCCGCGGTGCCCTTCTCGCTGGAGACGCACCAGTAAACGAAGTCCAGGGTGGCCTGGATGTCCTCCTCCGAGGACATATTGTTGACGCACCAGTAGTTCTCGGAGCCGGTGCACAGGCCCTGGTTCTCCTCGCCGTCCACGCCGATGTAGATGGGGATCATGCCCAGGTTGTCGTCGCCCAGGTCCTTGATGTCGGTGTAGGCCCAGGTGCCGTTCTGGTAGAACACGGCCTGCTTGTTGACGAACTCGGCCACGGCGTCGTTGCCGGTCTTGCTGGCCAGCACGGTGGGCTCGCAGGTGGAGTCGGTGATGTACAGGTCAAAGATCTGCTTGTAGTTGTCCAGGTAGGTGCCCTTGATGGCGTCGGTGGAGGTGATGCCGTCGGCCTGGTACTCGTAGTAGATGGGCAGGTTGGCCAGGTGGGTCTTGAAGCGCCAGTCGGACGAAGAATCCATGCCGGCGGAGGTGAAAGCGCCCTGGATGCCCAGCTCGTCCTTGCGGGCCTGGATGTCATCGGCCACGGCCTTCAGGGTGTCGAAGCTGGTGATGTCGTCCTGGGTGTAGCCGGCAGCGGTGAGCAGCTCCTTGTTGTAGATGATGCCGTACGTCTCGATGACGTAGGCGATGGCGGGGATGGCGTCGCCGTCCTTCAGTGCGAAGGAATCGCTGGTCAGCTCGCCGTACAGCTGGGAGTCGGACAGGTCCAGGCAGTAGTCCTTCCAGTTGGCCAGGCCCACGGGGCCGTTGACCTGGAACAGGGTGGGGGCCTCGCTCTTCTCCATCTCGCTCATCAGGGTGGTTTCGTACTGGTTGGCGGCGGCGGTCACCACGGTGACGGGCACGCCGGTCTCGGCGGTGTACTCGGCGGCCAGGTTCTGCCAGGCTTCGTCCTGCTCGGGCTTAAAGTTGAGGTAGTAGACCTTGCCGGCCGCGGCGGGGGCGGCAGCGCTGCTGGACGCACCGGCGGCGGTGCTGCCGGCGGTGGAAGCGGCGGTCGAGCTGCTGGAAGAACCACAGGCAGCCAGGACACCGGCGGCGGACACCGCACCGGCGGCCTTCAGGAAGTTGCGGCGGGAAATCATGTTTTTCATCGTTCTTCTCCTTCTTGTGCGTGATGTGAGACGTGTGTATGCGACCCGTCCCGGCGGGACGGGGAAGCGACTGGATCATACAAGGGCGGCGCCCCGGGGCGGGCGGACGCTTTCGCCCTCCTGGAGGGCGGGGGCCAGGACGACGGTCTGGGCCGGCGCGCCGTGCTCGATCTGCCGGATCAGCAGCTCAACGCAGCGGGTGGCCATCTCTTCGGTGGGCTGGACCATCGAGGCCAGGGCCGGCACGCAGAAGCGGGACATGGGGATGCCGTCGAAACCGATCACCGACACGTCGTCGGGCACCTTGTACCCGGCGCTGGCCAGGGCCCGGATGACCCCGATGGCGATGACGTCGCTCATGGCAAAGACGGCGGTGAACTGGGCCCGGCGGGCCAGCAGGCCGTTCATGGTGTTGTAGGCCGATTCAAAATTGTAGTTGGACAGGCCGTACAGCCGGGGATCGAAGGCGAGGCCGTTGTCCTCCATGGCCTGCTGGGCGCCCAGGCGGCGCATCCGGCTGGGGTGGCTGGTGGCAGGGCCGCCGATCACGCAGATCTGGCGGTGCCCCAGAGCGATCAGACTGGTGACTGCCTGGTAGGCCGCGGCGTGGTCGTCCACCCCTACCATGGAGAGGTTGGGGAAGCTCAGCTCCTCGCTGACGACGGTAGCCAGCACGGCGGGGATGGTGATCTGGTCAAAACTCTGGCGGAAGTGCTCCACGCTGCCGCCCAGGAAAACGATCCCCTTGGGCTTGATCTCCCGCAGGATCTTTTCGGCGGCCTCCATCTCGTTGGCGTTTTCGTCCAGGTAAGAGACGATGCCGCTGTAGCCGTACAGCCCCACCACCCGCTGCAGGTGGACCAGGAAATCGGCAAAGAACATATTCTGGGTGCCCTTGACCACAAAGACCACGCTGCGGGACTGCTGGATCTTCAGCTGGCGGGCGTTGGTGTTGGGGACAAAGCCCACCTCCCGCATGATCTGCAGGACGTGCTCCTTGGTCTCGGGGCGGACGTCGGGCCGGTCGTTGATGACCCGGGAAATGGTGCTGACCGAACAGCCGCTGATCCGGGCGATGTCTTTGATCGTCATGCTCAGCAGCTCCTTTCTGTGGCAGAGGTCATGGCCGGGGCAACCGGTATCGTTTGCGGAATCGTTCCCGACGCCTATATTATGGCACAGTTGCCCAAAAAAATCAATCACTTGAAGGCAAGTTTGTGGAATTGCTCCAGGCCGCCCCGGCGGTTTTGTGCATTATAGAATGACGTGCGGGCAAAAACACCGGAAGTTCTGAAAATTACCGGTAGAGCTGTGAAAATTGCGAACACGCCGCCCGCCCATCCGCCGCCCTGAGGTTTGGGGAGGTCTGCCGCCCATAAAAAAGCCCAGCCGCCCCGGGGGAGGGGAGACTGGGCACAGGGGAGGGCGCGGCGGGACCGTATCCGTGGCTGCCGGGCCGAAATGGCCGGCCTCGGACTGGGAAACAAACAAAAAACCTGGCGGATGAGAGCGGTTGCAAGCCTCTCATCCGCCAGGATGCTTACTTCTTCGGAGTCATTGCCTCATTACCTCACATTGCCTATTTTTCGGAGTTGACCTCGCCTTTCATAGTGTTGGCCTTTCCTTATGCTTTAGGAAATGATAGGGTAGGGGATCGCCGATTTAACTAGTACATTGGTTTCAAGCCTCATCCGAATCGTTGGATTGCGTCTTACGAAGGACCTTCATAGAAACACATTCTTTCGATTGAATCACTCCAGGGGACAAGCTACCTAAATCATTGGAGTACTCCCTCCGTGTTACTCAAATATCTGCATCCATACAGGGACTTTCATGGGGGATCATCCTTTCTGGGGTGCTTTATTTGAATGACCTTTGTTCGGATCAGGGATTATTCAGCTCTAAACGGTTCCTCATGGTTTCTGCTTTTCCGATCCTGTCGAAATGGTGCCTTGCGGACTTTTCCGGCTTCCGGTGCATCATCCTTTGACCACCTGTGTTATTTGAGGAGGTACATCACCGCCGCTCAAACCAATTTGCTGATTCCGTCCTGTCTGCAATTTCCAGATATATTCAAAAGCCGTACAGCAGTTCTCGTAAGAATTACCTTTTACAGTTCTGGTTATCCAAATTGACAGGGAACAGGGGGAACATTTTGCCTTCCGCCTGAAGCATCCGGCCTGCTGGGTCAATCGAATGCAGGTTCAGCCAACTTTGCCGCCCATCATTTCTGATCCGGTCCGGCATCTGCCTTGAGGATGCGACTACTTAAATCATTGGAGTAGCTCCTTCCATGCTATTCAAATACTGGTATCCGTAAAAAAGCTTTCATATGGATCACTTCCTGCGGATCTATTTGAATTGCCTGAGGGGTATCCGACAGACTGTTCGTTCATCGCTATTTTATGCTAAAGACTTCGCTTATAACTCTCTTTAAAGTTTTTTCGGGGGAAACATCCCGTACTGGTAAGCGGCTTTTCGCTTTCAACGATTCCCGACAGTCTGTCCAAACTGAACGGGTGTTACTTCAACCATCGGTCTCGCTCCTTTCTCCCTTTAAGTCAGCGGGGTTGGATCTCTTTTGATCCTCTGCTGTACTTTCTTGGTTTCTGGCCTTATTATATCCAAAAAAGCCGCCGCTGTCCATTCGCAGAATCCACAACGATTCTCTCGTGATTTTAGACAGTTTTACACGCGAAGTTGATAAATACTTGTCCAAATCGTGAACACACGGCGCAAAAAGATCCCGCCCGGCCGGCGTGTGCAGGCGGGCGGGACGGATGTGCGTTTTTCGGCGGATGTTACATCTTGTCGGGCACCTGGATCTTGAACATGGTCAGCACGCTGCGGATGACGTTGCGCACGCCGATGCACAGGGCGATGCGGGCCTGCTGCAGGGCGGGGTCGGCCTCCTGGATGCGGCAGCTGCCGTAGAAGCGGTGGAAGGCGCTGGCCAGGTCGATCACAAAGCGGTTGATCCGGCTGGGGTCGTACTTCTCGGCCGCCAGGACGATCTCCTGGGGGAAGGCCGCCAGCATCCGGATGAGGTCCATCTCGGCGGGGTCGGTCAGGAGGGTGGCGTTGGCGTTTTCGGTCCCCAGGAACTCGACGCCGGTGCTTTCCAGCTTGCGCAGGATGGAGCAGATGCGGGCGTGGGCGTACTGGACGTAGTAGACGGGGTTGTCGTTGTCGGTCTTGACGGCCTGGTCCAGGTCGAAGTCGATGCTGCTGCCGGCCTCGTGCATATTAAAGAGGAAGCGGGCGCTGTCGATGGGCACCTCCTCCAGCAGGTCGGTGAGGGTGATGGCGTTGCCGGTCCGCTTGGACATACGCACCGGCTGGCCGTTCTGCATCAGGTTGACCATCTGCATCAGGACCACGTCCAGACGGCTGCCGTCCAGGCCGATGGCGTCCATCGCGCCCTTCATCCGGGCCACATGGCCGTGGTGGTCGGCGCCCCAGACGTCGATGGCCCGGTCAAAGCCGCGGGTGGCCAGCTTGTTGTAGTGGTAGGCGATGTCGGCGGCAAAGTAGGTGGGGATGCCGTTGGCCCGGACCAGGACCTCGTCCTTGTCCTCCTCGGGGGCGCCGTCGTCGGTCTTTTTCTTGTTGGCCGCGCCGTACTTGGCGGCGTACTGGGCGCTGCGGTACAGGATGGCGCCGTCCTCGCCCTTGTAGCAGGCGCCTTTTTCCAGCAGCAGGTCCACCACCTTCTGCACGGCGCCGGACTGGTGCAGGGTGCTCTCGGGGAACCATACGTCGTACTGGATGCGGTATTTGCCCAGGTCCTCCTTGAGGGCGGCGATGTTCTTGGGCAGGGCGTAGCTCACCAGGGCGTCCTTCAGGGCGGCAAAGGCCTCGCTCTCATACAGGGCCTCGTCCTGCAGGCCGCGGCAGGGCAGGGCGTACTTGTCCCCCTCCCGGGCGGCGAACTCCAGGGCCAGCAGGGTGATGTCCCCGCCCTGGTAGCACTCCTTGGGCAGGGGATAGGCCGTCTCGTCGTAGTAGTGCTGCAGATAGCGGATGGCCAGGCTCTTGCCGAACTTCTGGATCTGGTTGCCGGCGTCGTTGATGTAGAACTCTCGGGTGACGTCGTAGCCTGCCCACTCCAGGACGGCGGCCAGGCAGTCGCCCAGGGCGCCGCCCCGGGCGTTGCCCATGTGCATGGGGCCGGTGGGGTTGGCCGAGACGAACTCGACGTTGTACTTCTTGCCCTGGCCGTGATCGGTCCGGCCGTAGTGGGAGGAGCTGCAGGCCGCCATGACCACGCCGGCCCAGAAGGCGGGGGACAGGAACAGGTTGATGAAGCCGGGGCCGGCCACCTCGGCCCGGGTGAAGCAGCTGTCCGTCAGGCTGGGCAGGTGGGCCAGCAGGGTCTCGGCGATCATTTTGGGGGCCTTGCGCCAGGTGCGGGCCCCCGCCATGGCGATGTTGGAGGCGATGTCGCCGTTCTTCGCGTCGGCAGGCACCTCCACGATGAAGGCGGGCAGCTCGGCGGCAGGCAGGTCGCCGGCCTCCATGGCGGCCTGGGCGGCCTGGGTCAGCAGGGCCCGGGCCTCGGCCAGGGCGGCCTGCCGGGGGTTGTAGTTCTCAAAGGCGGGGTAGTTCTTGTTGTTCATTCTAAATCCTTTCTGTTGGCATCGGGCCGCGCCGGTGCGCCGGCGTCAGTTGATATGGGTCACGGTGACTTCCAGGCTGTTTTTGCTGATGAGGGTGGAGACGTCCCCGTCCAGCAGGTAGCTGAAACGGGCGGCGCCCCCCTTGGGGGTCAGGCCGCACTCGATGCCGTCGGCGGTCACCCCCAGGGTGACCGAGCCGTAGCCGGTCTCGTAGTGGCACAGGTTGCGCCGGCCTTTTTCGATCACCAGCTGGCTGGCCTGGGGGCCAAAGCGCAGCATGGCCACCCGGCTGGAGTCGGCGGCGATCTTCAGGGTGGTGACGTTGCCCTCGTAGCCGGTGGTCTCGGTCTCCCGGTAGGTGATATAATAGCTGCCGTCCCGCATGGTGAAGCTGCCGCGGGTCATCAGCTCGACCTGCTCGGTCTCGCCGTCCTGCTCGATGCGGCTTTTGATGCGGATGATATAGTTTTCCTTTAAGGCTTTGCTCACAGTTTTTTGATCCTCAAATTTCTGCTCTGTCCAGGCCGCGGCCCGGCACGCCCGGAGGGCGGTTCAGTATTGGTCGATGCAGATCTGCTCGGCGGTGCCGCCCCGGTATTCCCCCAGGAACAGGTCGGCGGTATGGATGAAGCTGTCGGGCACGTCGCTGACGTAAAAACGGGTGCCGCCCCGCTCCCGGCTGGCCCGCAGCCCCTTGCCCGCCAGCAGCTGGTCCAGATCGTCGGCGGCGGCGCGGCCGGGGTCGATCAGGGTCACCGCAGGGCCCATGTATTCGCCGATCATCCCGGCCAGCAGGGGGTAGTGGGTGCAGCCCAGGATCAGGGTGTCCACGCCGGCCTCCCGCACCTCCTGCAGGTACTGGGCGATGACCAGCCGGGTCACCTGCTGGCAGTCGGGAGCGGAGCCGTCCACATAGCCGTTCTCCACCAGGGAGACGAACAGGGGGCAGGCCCGGGCGGTGATCTCGGCCCCGGGCACCAGGCGCCGGAGGATCTGCTCGTAGCTGTGGGAGCGGATGGTGGCGGAGGTGCCGATCACCCCGATCCTGCGGTTGCGGGTGGCCCGGGCGGCCCGCCGCGCCGCGGAGGAGACCACACCCATATAAGGTACGGGCAGTTTGGCGGCCTCCTCGGAGGGGTAGGTGCTGGACACCGTGCCGCAGGCCGCCACGATGCACTTGACGTTCTGGGACAGCAGGAAAGCGATGTCCTGCCGGGCGTACTGCAAAATGATCTCCCGGCTGCGGCTGCCGTACGGCACCCGGCCGGTGTCCCCGAAATAGACAATGTCCTCGCCGGGCAGCAGCCGCCGCAGTTCCCGGACGCTGGTCAGCCCGCCCAGCCCGCTGTCGAACACGCCGATGGGGCGGTTATCCATGGCGGGCCACCGGCCTTTCCATCGCCAGGGCGATCAGGCGGTCGATGAGCTGGGGCAGGGGGGTGCCTTCGTGCTCCATCAGCTTGGGGTACATGCTGATGGAGGTGAAGCCGGGCATGGTGTTGATCTCGTTGATGAGGACCCGGCCGGTGCCCCGCTCCACGAAGAAGTCGCAGCGGGCCAGCCCCTCGCAGCCCAGGGCGGTGTAAGCCCGGGCGGCCAGCTCCTTGACCTCGTCCAGCTTTTCTTCGGGCAGGCGGGCGGGGATGACGGTCTGGCTGACGCCGTTCTTATACTTGTCGTCGTAGGTGTAGAACTCGGCGCCGGCCAGGATCTCCCCGGGGCGGGTGGCGGCGGCCGGCTCCGAGCCGATCACCGCGCATTCCACCTCCTGGCCGTCCACAAAGGACTCAAAGACCACCTTGCGGTCGTTTTCCAGGGCGACCCGGATGGCCCGGGCCAGCTCATCGGGGTTGCCCGCCTTGGTCACCCCCACGCTGGAGCCGGCGTTGGCGGGCTTGACGAAGATGGGCCAGCCCAGCGTCTCGGCCAGGTGGGCGGCGATGCCCGCAGGGTCGGCCTCCAGCTGGGCCCGGGTGTAGGCGGCCCAGGCGCAGTGGGGGATGCCGTGGCAGGCGAACAGGGCGTTGGCCACCGCTTTGTCCATGCAGACCGCGCTGGCCAGGACGCCGCAGCCCACATAGGGGATGCCGGCCAGCTCCAGCAGGCCCTGGATGGTGCCGTCCTCGCCCCACAGGCCGTGCAGCACCGGCAGCACCACGTCGATGTGCAGCTTTTCCACATGGCCGGACGGGGTGAACAGGATGGCCCCGTGGTCGGCCCGGTCGGGGCTCAAAACGCAGGGCATGTTGCCGGGCAGCTGCTCCCAGCTGCCGTCCGCCATCTGGGCGGAGGTGGCCTCGGTATAAAGCCAGCGGCCCTCTTTGGTGATGCCGATCTTGATCAGCTCGTACCGCTCCGGGTCCATATGCTCGGCAAAGGTGACGGCCGACACCCGGCTGACCTCGTGCTCGCTGGACAGACCGCCGAACAAAAGCGCCGCGCACAGCGGGCGGGCGGCGGGATTTGCGCTAGGGATCATTGTTCCACTCTCTCCTCTATTTGTTCCGTTACTTATTAAGATGCCCCCGAACGCGGAGGCGTTCAACCATAAGTACGTCCATGATACCACAAAAATGCGCCGGTTTCCATACCTGCAGCAAATTCAGGGGGCCAAAATCGTTCCGCCGCGGCAAAAGCGGCCCAAAGCCGGCGGGGCCGCCGGCAGGCCGGCCCGGGGCAAACTGCCCAAGACAGAGGCAAAAAATTTGGCCAGATGGGCAAAATAATGCTTGACGCCGGGGGCAAAGCGTGATAGAATGATAGCACCTCTTTTGCGGGATTATTCAGTGCGCCCCTTTTTCGGGGGCCGGCCCGGCGAACGAGGGAGGTTCGATAACCGTTAAGTATGGAGGTGTCAACAAATGACAGTGAAAATCACTCTGGCCTGCACCGAGTGCAAGCAGCGCAACTACAACACCACGAAGAACAAGAAAAACAACCCTGACCGCCTGGAGATGAAGAAGTACTGCCGCTTCTGCAAGAAGCACACGGTCCATCGCGAGACCAAGTAAGAAAGGCGGAGCACAATGGCAGACAAAACCGATAAGAAGCCGGGCTTTGTGGCCAGAGCAAAGAACGCCGTGAAGAATTTTGCCGCAAACGTGGCAAAGTTCTTCCGCGATACCAGAAGCGAACTGAAGAAGGTCGTCTGGCCCAGCAAGGAAGATACCAGGAAGAACACGACGGTCGTGCTGGTGGTGGTCCTCATCGCCGCCGCGGTGCTGTTCGTCCTGGACGCCATCTTTGGCGGCATCCTGGGCCTTATCATCGGCGGCTGACCCAAATCTTGTATGGAAACGGAGGCTGACCACAGATGGAAGACCAGTCGAATGAAGCTTTGTGGTATGTAGTGCATACCTATTCCGGCTACGAGAACAAAGTCGCGACCGATCTTGCAAAGATGGTGGAGAACCGCCGCCTGCAGGATCTGATCTGCGAGATCAAGGTGCCCACCGAGATGGTGCCTGAGATCAAGGACGGCAAAGAGCGGATGGTGGAGCGCAAGCTCTTCCCCGGCTATGTGCTGGTCAAGATGGTTATGAACGACGACACCTGGTATGTGGTGCGCAATACCCGCGGCTGCACCGGTTTCGTCGGGCCTGCTTCCAAGCCGGTCCCCCTGACCGCCGAGGAAGTGGAAAAGATGGGCGTGGAGGCCAAGGCCCCGCTGACGGTGGATTTTGCCGCCGGGGACAGCGTCCAGATCACGTCCGGTCCTCTGGAAGGCTTTATGGGCGTTGTAGAGGAGATCAACACCGAGACCTTCAAGGTGAAGCTCAAGGTGAACATGTTCGGCCGGGAGACCCCCGCAGAGGTGGACATCGCCCAGGTCGAGCCGCTTTAACAAGCGCAAGGCAAGACACGTTTTTCCTGGATAAGACCGCATGCGGTTCTTATAGAGCGGGCCGGGCAAGGCCTGCTCGTGGGAGGCTCGCAGACAGCGGGCCGCAACTCACCACAGATTTTTGGAGGTGCATTTATCATGGCACAGAAAGTAACTGGCTACATCAAGCTGCAAATCGAGGCCGGCAAGGCAACCCCGGCTCCTCCTGTCGGCCCGGCCCTGGGCCAGAAGGGCGTCAACATCATGGCGTTCACCAAGGAGTTCAACGAGCGTACCAAGAACCAGATGGGCTATATCATCCCCGTCGTCATCACCGTGTATGCTGACCGTTCCTTCAGCTTTATCACCAAGACCCCCCCGGCCGCCGTTCTGATCAAGAAGGCCGCCGGCCTGTCCACCGCTTCCGGCAAGCCCAACAAGGAAAAGGTCGGTTCCCTGACTGCCGCTCAGGTTGAAGAGATCGCAAAGACCAAGATGCCCGACCTGAACGCCGCCTCCCTCGAGGCTGCGTGCAGCATGATCCGCGGCACCTGCCGCAGCATGGGCGTCACAGTCGAAGGCTGAGACATAAACAGTGGGAGGGCGCAGCGCCCGCAAAACCACATAGGAGGATAAACAATGAAACACGGCAAGCATTATATCGACGCTGCCAAGCAGGTCGATTCCACCAAACTGTACGATGTGAACGAGGCGCTGGAGCTGGCCTGCAAGCTGGCCACCGCCAAGTTCGATGAGACCGTCGAGCTGCACGTCCGCCTGGGCGTTGACGGCCGTCACGCCGACCAGCAGGTCCGCGGCGCCGTCGTGCTGCCCAACGGCACCGGCAAGACCGTCCGCGTCTGCGCCATCGCCAAGGGCCCCGCTGCTTCCGCCGCTGAGGCTGCCGGCGCTGACATTGTCGGTGATGACGACCTGATCGCCAAGATCCAGGGCGGCTTCATGGACTTCGACGTTGTGGTCACCACCCCCGACATGATGGGCAAGGTCGGCCGTCTGGGCAAGCTGCTGGGACCCCGCGGCCTGATGCCCAACCCCAAGGCCGGCACCGTGACCCCCGACCTGGGCAAGGCCGTCAAGGAGGCCAAGGCCGGTAAGATCGAGTACCGCCTGGACAAGCAGAACATCATCCACGTCCCCGTGGGCAAGGCATCCTTCGGCGCCGAGAAGCTGTTCACCAACCTGGACACCGTTATGGACGCCATCGCCAAGGCCAAGCCCGCCGCTGCCAAGGGCACCTACTTCAAGAGCGCGACCATCGCCACCACCATGGGCCCTGGCATCCGTCTGAACACCCTGAAGTACGGCGTCTAAAAGTCGCTTCGCTCTCTAGGGGGAACCCATTTCTGTGCGCATGCGCGCAGCAGAAATTCCTTCCCCCTAGTATCCCCCTGGGGACAAAATTTTCCGGTGAACCATGCACTCGGCCCGATGGGCCTCGCACACTCTCGCCGGAAAATTTCCCTGTATGTGTACCGGCCGTCGGCGCATGTCCGCCGGCCGGTACGGATTTGAAAGAGCGGGGGAAACCCATTTCTGAAATTTTTCAGAAAACCGCTTGACAAAGCCGCATTTGTGCGGTAAAATATTCATGCTGTTTTTAAGACAGCAGGCGCTGGAGTCCAGTGTAAAGTGTATCCGCCTGCCGAGAAACGCGTAACGTTGTTTTATGCCTCTCTCTCGGCCTGTGTGCGCGGGAGAGAGGCTTTTTCTATGGCTCCGGCTTCCGATGTAGTTTTGAAACGAGGTGAAACCGAAATGCCCAGTGCAAAGATTCTTTCTGAAAAGCAGGCTTATGTCGCTGGTCTGAAGGCAAAGTTTGAGAACGCGGTTTCCGGTTGCGTGGTCGCTTACGGCGGTATCAACGTCGAGAACGACACCAAGCTGCGCAAGGAGCTGCGTGAGGCTGGCGTTGAGTATATGGTCGTCAAGAACACCATGCTCCGTCTGGCTGTCAAGGATACCTCCATCGAGGGCCTGACCGACAGCTTTACCGGCGACACGGCTGTCGCGTTCGCCACCGCTGAGGACCCGATGGCTGCTGCCCGTATCCTGTGCAAGTACCAGGACGGCGACCGCTCCAAGAAGTTCGTCGTCAAGGCCGGCTTTATGGAGGGCAAGGTGCTCAGCGCCGCTGAGACCAACGCCATCGCCAAGCTGCCCGGCCGCGAAGGTATGCTGTCCATGTTCGCCGGCGCGCTCACCAGCACCCTGTCCGGTCTGGCTGTCGCCATGCAGGCTTATGTGGACAAGCAGGAGGAGCCCGCTGCGTAATGCGGCGCCGGCTGCTGCTTGGCACACACCGTTCAACCACCACATTCCTACAAAAATCAACTGAAATTGGAGGGTTATTACCATGGCTTCTGAGAAGATTACTGCCATCATCGAGTCCGTCAAGGGCCTGTCCGTCCTGGAGCTGAAGGAGCTGATCGACGCTTACTGCGAGGAGTTCGGCGTTTCTGCTGTTGCTGCCGCTCCTGTTGCCGCTGCCGGTGCTGCTGCTCCCGTTGAGGAGGAGAAGACCGAGTTCGACGTCATCCTGACCGACGTGGGCGCTACCAAGATGCAGGTCATCAAGACCGTCAAGGAGATCACCGGCCTGGGCCTGAAGGAGGCCAAGGCGATCGTCGACGGCGCTCCCAAGGCCATCAAGGAGAAGGCTTCCAAGGCCGACGCCGAGGACATCAAGAAGAAGCTGGAAGAAGTCGGCGCCAAGGTCGAGATCAAGTAAGTTTCTGCCTCAAAACAAAACTGCGAACAGGGGGTTCCCGCATGGGAGCCCCCTGTTTTTGTTGTGGGCCGGTCAGGCCAGCCTGCCGAAGACCCGTCTGGAGCAAAGGGAGATGCACAGCGCACGGCCAGTATTGGCGGAGGTATTGACAGAACTGCACGATTTTGGTATACTTTTCGTATTAATATGAAAAATATGAATTTGGGGAGATACGCTATGTCGATGCCAAAAGGAAAATATATTTTTGGAACAGTTAAGGTCGGAGAGCGGGGGCAAATCGTTATCCCCAAGGAAGCGAGAGAAATCTTCAACATCCATGCAGGGGATACGCTTCTGGTCCTGGGAGATGAAGAGCAGGGAATTGCCGTCGTAAAAGCAGATGTGATGCAGGAACTGGCCGTCAAAATTCTGAAAGGACTGGGCCGCCTTACGGATGGGCTGGAAGAGGAAACCATGGGGAACTGAGCAACGCCCCTTAAAAAACAGCGAAAGAGAGGAGATGCTGACGATGAAAGGACAAACATCCCTTGTTTTGCCGGTTTTGCTGGCATTGGATCTGTTGATTCCCTGTCTGCTGGCTCCCAGCTTCAGGGGCTATGACGCATGGACGCAGGTGATGAGCGTGTTGGGCAGTCAAAACGCGCCGCTGCATAAAATTTACAACACCTGGCTGGTGTTGTTCGGCGTAGTTTTGGCGGCCGGGGCGGTGCGGGTCTATCCCATAGTGAGTGCAGTATCAAGTCCACTGTCCACGCTGCTTGCGGCGGTGATGGGAGTGTATGCGGTAGGCGGCTGCATCCTTTCAGGTCTCTTTTCTGTGGGGGAGTCGAAAAACTTTGCGACACTCGGAGCCAAAATCCATGGCTGGGGAGCGGCTATCGGCTTTCTGTGCCTGGTGTTTGCGCCGTTGCTGATCGGAATGTACTTTTTTAAAATTTCCAGCAGGGGATGGGGCGCGTTTTCTTTGATCTGCTTTTTCCTCGCGGCAGTCTTTTTTGTTTTGTTCATCATGGCGGACAAACCAGCCGCAAAAGGAACGGCTCTCGCTTGGGAAGGACTATGGCAGAGATTGTCACTTCTCTGTATGTACCTCCCCATTATGGCGTTCTGGATACTGCATTCCAGCTTCAAGATATAGGATGGATGAGCCCAAATTAGCCGCTCATCCCAAAAAAGGCCCGCAACCGGCGGCAAACCGGCTGTGGGCCTTTTGGATTTGATGCGGCTGCGTTACACCTGGCGGGTCTTGCCCATGGTGGTCAGCATTTCCACGGTGGCGGGGTCGTAGTGGTCGAAGAAGAGGCTGCGGCCCTCGTCCAGCTGGCGGATGGCGGCCATGTCCTCTTCGGTGAGGGCGAAGTCGAACAGGTCCAGATTCTGCTGCATCCGCTCCTTGTGGGTGGATTTGGGGATCACCACCACGTCGGACTGGAGCAAAAAGCGCAGGGCCACCTGGGCAGAGGACTTGCCGTACTTGGCGCCGATTCCGGTCAGCACGGGGTTGGTGAAAAAGTCTTTGCGCCCTTCGGCAAAGGGGCCCCAGCTCTCGTGCTGGACGCCGTACTTTTTCATGTAGGTGTGGGCGGTCTGCTGCTGCTGAAAGACGTGGGTCTCCACCTGATTGACCGCGGGGGTCACCTCCGCGAACTGGCACAGGTCGATCAGGCGGTCCGGGTAGAAGTTGGACACCCCGATGGCCCGCACCTTGCCGGCCTTGCAGGCCTCTTCCATGGCGCGGTAGGCGCCGTAGTAGTCCCCGAAGGGCTGATGGATCAGCAGCAGGTCGATGTAATCGGTGCGCAGGTTGGCCAGAGACTTGTCAATGGAGGCCCTGGCCTTTTCGTACCCGGCGTTGGAGATCCAGATCTTGGTGGTCAGGAACACCTCCGGGCGGGGCAGGCCGCTCTTTTGCAGGGCGCTGCCCACCGCGGCCTCGTTGCCGTAGGATTGGGCGGTGTCGATGGCGCGGTAGCCCACTTCCAGGGCGTCCAGCACGCAGCGTTCGCATTCCTCGCTGGTGACCTGATAGACGCCGTAGCCCACCCGGGGCATCCGGACGCCGTTGTTCAGTGTTGCGTATTCCATACGGAAACCTCTCCTTTCGGTGTTACTGCACGTTCTGCTGGATCCAGTTCTCGATGTGGTCGGCGATGACGTCGTTGTTCAGATCCTGGAACATGAAGTGGTCGTTGCCGGTGATGCCCTCATCCGGCAGGTGCACCACCGTGCTGGTGCAGCCGGCGGCGGTGTACGCCGCGGTGAAGGTGTCGGCGGTGGAGGCCATCATGGACCACATGGCGGCTGCGGGCACGTCGGTGTACTGCTGGCCGATGTAGTCGCCGTAATAAAAGGCCACCGGGATGTTCTGCTCCGCCATGGCGTTGTAGGCATCGCTGCCCACCTCGGGCGCAGCGCCCGGCTCAATGGCCACAATGGCGGCCACATGATCCGTATACAGGGGGACTTCCCAGCCGGGCAGGCCGCCCTGGGAGTGGGTGACCAGGATGGAGTCCTTGCCGGTGCGGGCGTAGACCTCGTCGATGGTTGCCGCAACGGCCTGGGCGACCACCGTGTTGTCGATGGCCTGGTCTCCCGCGTCGTTGTCCATGCCGGTGTCAGGGGTCATCTGCCGGAAGAACTGGTCCAGCACCTCCTCGCCCCGGGGGAACTGAGAGCCCTCGTTGTAGGTGAACCGATCGTTCAGGTAGGTGCCGATGCGGAACTGGGTGTACCAGGTCTGATCCGAGGGGGTGGTGGTCATGGTGCCCGCCACCGAGGTCTGGCCGGCCTCGCCCCGGCGGGGCTGGTCGATCAGCCAGACGCTGTGACCCTTGCGCAGGAACATATCCGACCAGCCTTCCCGGCCGTCGTGGGTCGTCATCCAGCCCATGCGGGACTGGCCGTACCCGTGCAGGAACACCATGGGCAGCTCGGTGTCGTTTTCGGGGATCTGGTAGAGGACGTTGGCGTGGTCCACATGGGCGGTGGAGCCCTCCCGGGAGGTGTAGTAATTGCCCACGTCAAAGGTGCCGTCCGAGCGGATGACGGTGCCGCCCGCCGAGAAGATGCCCTGCTCCGCGATGCGCAGGGGCGCGTTTTCGGGGTCGATCAGGTCCCGCAGGGGGGCGGGCAGAAGGTCCAGGATGCCGTTTTCGGCGGGGGCGGACTCGGATGCCGCAAAGGCGGTGAGCGGCGCTGCCACGGTGGACAGAGCCAGGACGGCGGCCGCTGTCAGGGCGGCGGCCCGATGCTGCAGTTTCATAGGCTTGCTCCTTTTCTCAGAGGGGTGAATGTCGGTTGATATAGGGCCTGCGCCCTTTTTCTGCCTTTATTGTAGCGCGGCCGGGCCCCGGGCAGAAGTCTCGATTGGTTATGCAGTGATAAGCCGGAGGTTTCCACTGAAAGGGGGCAGAGACGCCAACAGGCCCGCGGCAAAACGCCGCGGGCCCGCGCAAAGAAGGAAGATGGAAATGATGAAGAGGATGTCGTTTCAGGTCAGGGCGGCGTAGCGCAGCCAGAGCGCGCCGCCGTCCAGGGGTTTGGCCTCCGCCAGGCGGAAGGCGACGGGCCCGCCGGATGACCGGCCCCGAAAAGTTCAGATTGCTTATTTCAGCTTGCCGCCGTCCCAGAAGGCGTTGCCCACCTTCTCGCCCAGGGCACGGTAGATGTTGTTGGCCGGGTCGAAGGAGATGGGCTGGAACACGTCCGGGTCGATCTGGCCTTCGGCGTTCAGGACGGTGTCGTCCACGCTGACGTTGACGATCTGGCCGATGATGTTGCCGTCCTCGTTCATCTTGAGCAGCTTGCACTCCAGGGCCACCGGCAGCTCGTCGATCAGGGGCGCGTCCACGGTGCTGGCCTTGCTGGTGTGGAAGCCGGCCTTTTTCATCTTGTCCGGCTCGTTGTTGCCCGAGACCATCCCCACATAGTCGGCGGGGATGGTGTGGGCTGCGTCGGCAAAGCTGACGGTGAAGGCCTTCCGCTCCAGGATATTGGAGGTGGTGCGGTGGCCTCTGCTGAGGCAGAGCACCACCTTGTCGGCGTCGTACAGGCCGCCCCAGGCGGCGTTCATGGCGTCGGCGGTACCGTCGGGGTTATAGCTGCCCACGATCAGCACCGGCAGGGGATAAAACCAGGGTTTTGCGCCAAAATTGGTCCGCATACAAAATCGCTCCTTTGAAATATTTGAAATGCTTCGGGACAGCGCCGTTTACTTCTGCCCGTCCACGTCGGGGACCATCTCCACATAGCGCCGCAGCAGCTCGGGGGTGCTGGTGTAGTAGCGCTTGGCCTGGTCCATGGCGGCGATCTGGGCCATCTCGCCGTCGGTCAGCTCGAAGTCGAACAGGTCGAAGTTGTCCCGGATGTGGCTGGGGTTCTTGGAGCCGGGGATGACGATGTTGCCGCTCTGGATCTGCCAGCGCAGGATGATCTGGGCGTTGGACTTGCCGTACTTGCCGGCCAGCTGGGTGAACAGAGGCTCGTCGATCAGGGCCTTGTCCCCGTGGCCCAGGGGGTACCATGCCTGGATGACCATGGCCTGCTCGGCCAGGAACTGCTTGAGGGCTTTTTCCTGGTTGTAGGGGTGGACCTCGGTCTGCAGCACGGCGGGGCGGACTTTGCAGTTGTCCAAAATCTCCTGGATCTGGGCCTGGTTGAAGTTGGACAGGCCGATGGCGCGGACCTTGCCCTCCTGGTAGGCCTTTTCCATCTGCCGGTAGCCGGCCATGTAGTTGCCGGCGGGCTGGTGGATCAGCAGCAGGTCGATGTAGTCGGCGCCCAGACGCTGCAGGGTCTTGTCCACCGCGTCGGGCTGCTCGTAAAAGCTGGGCCAGAGCTTGGTCTCCAGAAAGATCTCCTGCCGGGGCAGGCCGGAAGTGATATGCTCCCTTCAAAGCGAACAGTGAAAAAAGCACTGAACGCAGAGAAGG
>HHCFJ05603__coassemble_367_pt1 | contig 44034 bp, 40 predicted proteins | sample HHCFJ05603__metabat2_low_PE_003 | metagenome-assembled genome bin HHCFJ05603 | reverse complement strand
TCCTGGACGACGGCTCCGGCACCGACCGGGTGATCCTCAGCGGCATCCACGCCTATTATGAGCCGGAGGAGCTGGTGGGCAAGACGGCCATCGCCATCACCAACCTGCCCCCCCGCAAGATGATGGGCATCGACTCCTGCGGGATGCTGATCTCGGCGGTGCACCACGAGCTGGGCGCCGAGAAGCTGCACCTGCTGCTGGTGGACGACCACATCCCCGCCGGCGCAAAGCTGTACTAAAGCAGCCCGCCGCATTCCAATAACGAGAGAGCCCCTGCTGTCTCCCCCAAAAGGGACAGCAGGGGCTTTTTGTCGGATCGGATGCGGGAGGCTCAGCGCTCCCGGAAGCGGCTGAGGAACTCCACCGTCTTGGGGTTCCGGGGGTGGTCGAAGATGTCGGCGGGGGCGCCTTCTTCCGCGATGACCCCGTCGGCCATGTAGACCACATGGCTGGACACGTCCCGGGCAAAGGCCATCTCATGGGTCACCACGATCATGGTCAGGCCGCCGGCGGCCAGCTTGCGCATGACCGACAGCACCTCGCCCACCATCTGGGGGTCCAGGGCCGAGGTGGGCTCGTCAAACAGCAGCACCTCCGGCTGCATGGACAGGGCCCGGGCGATGGCCACCCGCTGCTTCTGGCCGCCGGACAGCTGCCGGGGCCGGGCGTGGATGTAAGGGGACATGCCCACTTTTTCCAGGTTGGACAGGGCGGTGGCCTTGGCCGTCTCCTTGTCCTGGTGCAGGACATAGCGCAGGCCGGCGGTGCAGTTTTCCAGCACGGTCATGTTGTTGAACAGGTTGAAAGACTGGAACACCATCCCCACCCGGGCCCGGTAGCCGCAGGGGTCGAACCCCTTGGCCATGATGTCCTGGCCGTGGAAGAGGATGGAGCCCGCCGTGGGGGTCTCCAGCAGGTTGATGCAGCGCAGCAGGGTGGACTTGCCCGACCCCGATGCGCCGATGACGCAGGTGACGTCCCCGGGTTTGACGGTAAAGTCCACATCCCGCAGCACCACGTGGGTGCCGAAACTCTTGGAGAGGTGGCGCACTTCAATGATCGGTTCAGACATGGCTGGCGCCCTCCTTCATGTCAAGATTCTGGGACTTGTGGTCCGGGTCCGGGGCGTTGTACATCCCGCTGGTGTAGGCCAGGGTGTCGGTGGTGTCCAGATCGTAGTTCTGGGGGCCGTCCAGCTTTTTCTCCCACAGGCGCAGCAGATAGCTGGACACCAGGGTCATGGTCAGATAGATCAGCATGACGATGGTGGCGCTCTCAAAATAGGTATACTGGGCGCCCACCACGCTCTTGTGGACAAAGAACAGGTCGGTGATCGAAATGACCGACAGCACCGAGGTGTCCTTGATGTTGATGATAAAGTTGTTGCCGATCTGGGGCACGATGTTGCGCAGGGCCTGGGGCATGATGACATGGAGCATGGTCTGCCAGTGAGTCATGCCGATGGACATGGCGCCCTCGGTCTGGCCGGGGTCGATGGAGACGATGCCGCCCCGGACCGTCTCGGCCATGTACGCGCCGGTGTTGATGGAGACGATCAGGAAGCCTGCCGTCCACATCTCCAGGTGGATGTTAAAGACCTGCATCAGGCCGTAGTAGATAAAGACGGCCTGGATCATCATGGGGGTGCCGCGGAACAGTTCGACGTAGCACCGCAGCAGCACCCGCAGCGCCCGCAGGGGGATACGCTTGTACAGGGGGTCGCGGTGGGGGTCGATGGGGATGGTCTGCAGCGTGCCCACCGCAAAGCCGATCAGGCAGCCCGCCAGGGTGCCGACCAGCGCCAGCAGCAGGGTGGTGCCAGCGCCCCGCAGGTAAGATACGCCGTACTTCTGCAGCAGGAAGGCGCACTCGTTCAAAAATGTGGTCATGGGTACTCCTTTGGTACGTCCGTTGAAACGCTGCGTCCCGGCCGGATGCAGCAGCTTGGCAAAACAGGTCCCGCCCAGGACGGGCGGGACACGGACAGAGGCAAAACGGGGCTTGCCCCCGCAGGGCGTCAGCCCTGGTTCAGGGGCTGGGCCTCGATGGCCTGGTCCATCATGGCGTTGTAGTCGTCGGTGGTCATGGTGGACAGCACTTCGTTGATGGCGTCCTTCAGGGCGGTGTTGCCCTTCTTCAGGGAGATGCCGATGTTGATCTCCTCCTCGCTGACCTCGAAGTCGCCCTCGCCGCCGCCAAAGTCCAGCAGCTGGAAGTCGGGGTAGGCCACCAGCGCCGCCTGGGCGGTGGGCCGGTCGGTGACGACGATGTCGCAGGCGCCGCTGTCCAGGGCCACCAGCATGGCGGGGGCGGTCTCCTGGGCGGGCAGGATGTTGGCGTTTTCGATCTGGGGCAGGCAGATGTCATACCAGATGGTGCCCAGCTGGCTGGTGCAGGTGGCGCCGGCCAGGTCGGCCACGCTGGCGGCGGAAGCGTAGGGGCTGTCCTTCTTCACCAGGGTGACGATGGAGGCGTAGTAGTAGGGGTCCGAAAAGTCCACCTGCTGGGCCCGCTCGCTGGTGATGGACTGGCCGGCGATGACGCAGTCCACGTCGCCGCTCATGACGGCGGGCACCAGGCTGTCCCAGTCCAGCTTGACGATCTGGACCTCCTGGCCCAGGGCCTCGGCGATCTTCTTGGCCATCATGACGTCGTAGCCGTAGGCGTAGTCGCTGGAATCACGGATCTGCACCGCGCCGTTGGAGTCGTCGGTCTGGGTCCAGTTGTAGGGGGCGTAGGCGCACTCCATGGCCACCGTCAGGGTGGAGGGGTCGCCGTCTCCGTCGGGCACATCCGAAGCGGCGGTGCTGCCGCCGCAGGCCGTCAGGCCGGCCAGCATGACGGCGGCCAGGCCCAGGGCCAATGCTTTCATCTTTTTCATTTGGATCGTTCTCCTTTTCCCAAAAACCCTTCTTGCCACAAAAAAACCGGCATCCTTGCGGGATACCGGGTCTTGAGGCTGCGTAAAAAGCTGTCGTCCGGCGCAGGCCGATGCCGCGCCGTCGCGGCTCCTTGTGCTATTGTATTCATCTATAATGGTTTTGTCAAGGGGAAACCGCCACTTGCCCCCGGGAATGATTGACAAACGCCCCCCGAGCGGGTAAACTATGTATCGGAACGTCCAGGCCGGACGGCAAGCGCCACGGTCTGGACACAACTCTTTGTGTGAGAACGCTGTTTTGCAGCCTGCGGATAGAGGAGATAGACCATGGAACAGAAAGTACGTACCCGCTTCGCCCCGTCCCCCACGGGGTATATGCACGTGGGCAACCTGCGCACCGCCCTGTACGCCTACCTGACGGCCAAGCACGCCGGGGGCACCTTCATCCTGCGCATCGAGGACACCGACCAGGAGCGCTATGTGGAGGGTGCGGTGGACGTGATCTACGACACCTGCCGGGAGGCCGGCCTGCTGTGGGACGAGGGCCCCGATGTGGGCGGCCCGGTGGGCCCCTATGTCCAGAGCGAGCGGATGGGCCTGTTCAAGCAGTATGCCGAACAGCTGGTGGCGGACGGCAAGGCCTACTACTGCTTTTGCACCAGCGAGCGGCTGGACGCCCTCCACGCCGAGCAGCGGGCCCGGGGCGAGATGACCCACTACGACGGCTGCTGCCGCGACCTGCCCGCCGAGGAGGTGCGCCGCCGCCTGGCCGCCGGGGAACCCTACGTCATCCGGCAGAAGATCCCCCGCACTGGCGTCACCAGCTTTGACGACCTGGTCTACGGCCACATCGAGGTGAACAACAGCGAGATGGACGACCAGATCCTGATCAAGAGCGACGGGATGCCCACCTACAACTTTGCCAACGTGGTGGACGACCACCTGATGGGGATCACCCATGTGATCCGCGGCAGCGAGTACCTGTCCTCCACCCCCAAGTACAACCTGCTGTACGAGGCGTTCGGGTGGGAGATCCCGGTCTATATCCACTGCCCCCCGGTGATGAAGGACGCCCAGAACAAGCTGTCCAAGCGCAACGGCGACGCCAGCTACCAGGACCTGATCGCCAAGGGCTGCCTGCCCCAGGCCATCCTGAACTATATCTGCCTGCTGGGCTGGAGCCCGAAGGGCGAGTACGCCGAGCAGGAGATCTTCTCCCTGCCCGAGCTGGTCCGCATCTGGGACCCGGCGGGCATCTCAAAGTCCCCGGCCATCTTCGACCCCCTCAAGCTGCGGGCCATCAACGCCGAGTATATCCGCCGCCTCTCCCCCGAGGAGTTCCGCCGGAAGGCCGAGCCCTGGATCGACAGCGCCGTCCACTGCCCCATCAACAAGGAGCTGCTGTGCGCCAACCTCCAGCCCCGGTGCGAGATGTTCAGCGACATCCCGCCCCAGATCGACTTTTTCGACGCCCTGCCCGACTACGACCTGAGCCTGTACGCCAACAAAAAGCAGAAGACCACCCCGGCCTCCGCCCTGGAGGCCCTCACCGCCCTGGAGCTGCTGCTCTCGGACGAGGGCACCGACTACGGCGACCGGGACGGCCTGTTCGACGCCTGCAAGGCTCTGGCCGAGCGGATGGAGCACAAGAACGGCTGGCTGCTGTACCCCCTGGGCATCGCCCTGTCGGGCAAGCAGCGCACCCCCGGCGGCGGCGTGGACCTGGCCTGCATGATGGGCCGGGACAAGACCGTCCAGCGGCTGCGCACTGCCATCGACCGGCTCCGCGCCGCGGCGCAGGAATAAGGGCATAAACCCGCCCATTGCACAAAAAAGGACCCCTGCACGGCCAAAAAACGGCCTTGCAGGGGTCTTTTGCACTTCTTTTGCCTGTTTGGGTCGTTCCTGCTTTCTGCGGCAAAAAGCGCGGCCCGGCCCTGCTACAGTATATGCACAGGCCGGGCCGGACATGACAGAGAACAGGGGGCAAAGTGTATGGAAAAAAGTTTTGTGGGTTTTGGGCCGGGCAGCAGCCCGCTGCCGGTGCGCATCCAGGACGGGACCGAGGCGCTCATCCGCCGGGGGCGGGGCCGCGCGGCCCTGCGGCAGCTGGGCGGCCTGGCGGCCGGCCTTGCCGCAGGGTGGGCGGTGCTGTACGGGCAGCTGTGCCCCTTTGGGCTGGGCCTGGTGCTGGGCCTGGGGGAGGACTGCTTTGCCGCCTGCGGGGCGGGGGCCGTGCTGGCCCTGCTGCTGCGGGGGCAGGGGGTGCGGGCGGTCTGCCTGATCTGCGCCATCGGCGGGGCGGTGGTGGCCCGGTGGCTGTGGCCCCGGCGGTATCTGCCGGCGGCCCTGGCCGGGTGCATCCTGCTGATGGGCAGCGCCTATTGCTTCAAAACGTACATCGGCGGGGACGGGCTGTTGTTCTCGGGGGCGGACGCGGTGCTGGCCGCCGGCATGGGGTATGTGCTGCGCCGTTCCCCCGCCGAAAAACAGGGGGCAGGGCGCCTGGTGGTGGTCCTGTGCGGGGCAGCGGCCCTGGGCAGCCTGTGGCTGGGGCCGGTCTGCCTGGGGGTGACCGGCGCGGTGGTGTACACCCTGGTCCTGGCCTGCCGGGGCAAGCTGCAGCCGGCCCTCAGCGGGGCGGCCGCGGCGGCCGCCGGCCTGTGCGGCGCCGACCCATCTCTGGCCTGCAGCGGGGTGGGCCTGTGCTGCGGGGCGGCCCTGGGCCTGCTGGCCCAGGGGGACAAGCTGGTCTGCATCACCTTTTACATGGGCGGGACCCTGGCCGGGGTGCTGGCGGTCCAGCCGCCCGGAGCGGCCTTTGGCTGCCTGGCGGCCCTGGGGCTGGGGGCGGGGGCCTGCCTGCTGGTGCCCCGGCGGCTCCTGCTGCGGGACCCCAGCCTGGACAGCGACCCCGCAGAGGGGGCCCGCCGGCCCCAGCTGTCGGCGGCGGCCACCCGGCTGAACGCGGCGGCCGAGAGCCTGTCCAGCCTGGCGGACACGGTGAACAAAGTCTACGAGGGGCTGCCCCGCCGCCAGGAGGGCTGGCGCTGGGTGATCGACGCCGCCCACGACGGGCTGTGCGCCAACTGCGGCCGCCGGGAAGCCTGCTGGAAAGAGGAATACGCCGTCACCATGGCGGGCTTCGAGGCCATGCGCCCCATTCTGGAAGAAAAACAGCAGCTGGAAGCGCAGGACCTGCCGGGGCAGCTGTCCCGCTGCATCCACCCGGCAGCCCTGTCGGGTGCGGTGACCCGTGCCTTTGCCCTGTACAAGAGCAGGCAGGAGGCCCGGGTCCACGCCGAGGCCATGCGCACCGCCCTCACCGAACAGTACAGCGCGGTGGCCCAGGCCCTCAGCGCCCTGGGGGACCAGATCGGCAGCCCCGGCAGCCCCGAACCCTACAAGTCGGGCCGGGTGGCGGCCTTCTTCTCCTCGCTGGGGATGCCGCCGCTGGAGTGCGCCGTCACCCTGGACGACCTGGGGCGGACCCGGGCGGCCGTCACCCTGCCGCGGGCCCGGTTCAGCCAGGGGGAGCTGTCGGCGCTGGCGGGGGAGGTGGGGCGGCTGTGCCGCCGCAGTTTCGAGACGCCCCAAAAGCTGAGCTGCAAAGGGGTGACCACCCTGCTGTTCACCGAAAAGCCGCTGCTGCGGGCCCTCTTCGGGTGGGCCGGGGCGGCGGCCCAGGGGGAGGTGTCGGGGGATGCGGTCCAGCAGTTCTGCAGCCCCACCGCCGCCCAGATGATCTTGTGCGACGGGATGGGCACCGGCCGGCCCGCCGCCGTGGACGGCAACCTGGCCGCCGACCTGACCGGGCGGCTGCTGCGGGCGGGCTTTACCGCCGAGCTGGCGGCCCGGCTGGTGAACGTGGCCCTGGCCCTCAAAAGCGAGGACGAGAGCGGGGCCACCCTGGACCTGCTCAGCGTGGACCTCTACACCGGCGCGGCCCGGATCTTCAAGGCGGGGGCGGCCCCCGGCTTCATCGTCCACGAGGGGCATGCCCGGACGGTGGGGGAGGCAGGGCTGCCGGTGGGGGTGCTGGGGGGCGTCAACGGCCAGAGCAAGATGGTCCGCCTGGCCGCCGGCGACCTGGCCGTCCTGGTGTCGGACGGGCTGCTGGTGGACGGCCCCGGCTGGGTGCTCAAGCAGCTGGAGCTGGCGGCCGCCGGGACCGACACCCCCGAGCAGATCGCCCAGGACCTGGTGGAGACCGCCCGGGCCCGGGCCAGCCAGTCCGGCCGGCCCGACGACATCACCGCCGCCGTCCTCCGGCTGGAGCGGTACGGCGCATTCCCCGGGGAATAAGCAGCAAAAAAGCCCGTCCGGGCCGGGGCGCAGACGGGGTCCATACAGGAAAATTTGGCGTTGAGAGTGTGCAGGGCGGGCAGGCCGTGTGCGCGGTTCAACGCCAAATTCTGTCTAAAAGGGGATGCCGGTGGGGGCGGGCCGGTCACTGCTCTTCGGCCTCGCCGCCATAGATGCGGATATAGTGGGGGGCGTTTTTGGCCTGGCAGAACAGCAGCAGGGCCGTGGCGGCGACGGCAAGGGCCGTGAGGGTGACGAGCATCGCTTTGAGAACTTTCATGTCTGGACCTCCTACGATCAAGATGCAAAGCGGGCGGGCAGAGACGCGCCCGCCGGCGTTCCGTTCGGAGCGGATGATTATTTATAGTATAGCATATTCGGAGGCGGATAGCAAACCAAAGGCTCCGGGGAGGGAAAAATACAAGATTTTGTCTAAACTAACTCTAAATTTTTTCTCTTTCAACAACTTTTTAGTGCGTTGGGCGTTGACTTAAGGCCGGGAAATGATACAATAAAATATATCAGCAAGAAGCTGCCCGGGGGATGCTGTGCCTTTTTGCAGGCCGGCGCACCCTGCGGCAAGAAAGCAGAATGGGGGATTGTATAGTTCATGTTGAACAAGCTGAAACGTGCGGCGCTTGGCGCACATACGCCGCATGACAAAGCGACCGCTGCCAGCAAGCCCGTCCCGATGCCCCTGCCCAAGCAGGTGCGCATCCTGATGAGCCAGCACATCGGCGCCCCGGCGAAAGCCACGGTCAAAAAGGGCGACGAGGTCTGCGTTGGCACGCTGATCGGCGAGGCAGGGGGCTTCGTCTCGGCCAACATCCACTCCAGCGTGTCGGGCAAGGTGTCGGCGGTCGAGCCGTTCCGCCTGGCAAACGGTAAGCTGTGCGACTCGGTGGTCATCCAGACCGACGGCAAGCAGACGGTGGACCCGTCCATCCAGCCGCCCGTCGTGACCGACAAAGCCAGCTTCCTGGCCGCCGTGCGGGCCAGCGGCCTGGTGGGCCTGGGCGGCGCAGGCTTCCCCACCGATGTGAAGCTGCAGCCCAAGAGCCCGGTGGACACCCTGCTGATCAACGCCTCCGAGTGCGAGGTCTGGCTGACCAGCGACACCCAGGAGATGCTGACCTGCCCCGACGACATCGTCCGCGGCATCCAGGCGGTGCTCCAGTACACCGGCATCCCGCGCTGCATCATCGGCATTGAAAAGAACAAGCCCGAGTGCATCGACCTGCTGTGCCAGAAGACGGGCGGCATCGCCAACATCGACGTCAAGCCCCTGCCCAGCGTGTACGGCACCGGTGCGGAGCTGATCCTGATCGAAAAGTGCCTGGGCCGCGAGGTGCCCCACGGCGGCCTGCCCGCCGACGCCGGCGCCATCGTCATGAACGTGACGTCGGTCAGCATGCTGGGCAAATACCTGGCCACCGGCATGCCGGTGGTGGAGCGGATCGTCACCGTGGACGGCGACGCCTGTGCCAAGCCCCAGAACCTGATCGTCCCGGTGGGCGCCTCCTACCAGGACGTGATCGACGCCGCCGGCCTCAAGCCGGACGTCACCCTGGGCAAGGTCATCGCCGGCGGCGCCATGATGGGCCCCGCCGTGGAGGACCTGAACTACCCCACCACCAAGACCACCGGCGGCCTGATCCTGCTCAGCGAGGCCAGCGCCGCCCAGCCCGCGGCCGAGCCCTGCATCCGCTGCGGCCGCTGCATCGAGTACTGCCCCATGGGCCTGGCCCCGGTGGAGGTCAACGCCGCTTACAGCGCCCGCGACGTCAAGGAGCTGGGCAAGCTGCACGTGGACTACTGCTTCAACTGCGGCTCCTGCTCGTTTGTCTGCCCGGCCAAGCGCCCCTGCACCCAGATGATGAGCCTGGCCAAGGCGTATTACCTGAATGAGATCAAAAAAGGAGGCAATAAGTAAAAATGGATACAAAGCTTATTGTTTCGGCCTCCCCCCATGTCCGCTCGGATGAGACCACCCGGAGCCTGATGGCCAACGTCATCGTGGCTTTGTGCCCCAGCGTGGTGGCCTCGGCGGTCATCTTCGGGATGCGCGCTCTGCTGGTCACCGCCTTCTCGGTGGTGTTCTGCGTGGCGCTGGAGTGGCTGTACTGCAAGCTGCTCAAGCGGCCCAACCCCATCGGCGACTTGTCCGCCGTGGTCACCGGCATCATCCTGGCCATGAACGTCCCCGTCGGGATGCCTCTGGGCCAGATAGCGGTGGGCTGCGTGGCGGCCATCATCGTCACCAAGCAGCTGTTCGGCGGCATCGGCATGAACTTTGCCAACCCCGCCCTGGTGGGCCGCATCGTCCTGTTCATCAGCTTTGCCTCGGAGATGAACGCCTGGGTCTACCCCGACGCGGCGGTGGACCAGCTGGCCAGCGCCACCCCGCTGCAGGTGGCCGACCCCAGCCGCCTGAACCTGTTCGACCTGTTCATGGGCATCCACGGCGGCGTCCTGGGCGAGACCTGCGCCCTGGCCATCCTGCTGGGCTTCGTCTACCTGGTAGTCACCAAGACCATCAGCCCCGCCATCCCGCTGACCTACGTGGGCAGCATGTTCGTGTTCTATCTGATTGCCACCCGCAGCCTCCACGAGAGCCTGGTGGAGGTGCTGAGCGGCGGCCTGCTGTTCGGCGCCGTGTTCATGGCCACCGACTACGTCACCAGCCCCTTTACCCTGAAGGGCAAGCTGTTCTACGGCGTCTGCCTGGGCCTTGTCACCTTTGCCATCCGTTACTGGGGCAGCTACACCGAGGGCGTGTCCTTCGCGCTGCTGTTCATGAACCTGTGGGTGCCCTTCATCAATGACGCCACCCGCCAGACCCCGTACGGCTATGTCAAGCCGGCCAAAAAGGCAGGAAAGGAGGGCGCTTCCAAATGACGAAATCTTCGAATTGGGAGAGCACCATCAAGCCCATCCTGGTGCTGACCCTCAGCTCGCTGGTAGCCAGCCTGATGCTGGCCCTGGTCAACTCGGTCACGGCGCTCGTCATCGAGGCCAACCAGCGGGCCGCCACCCTGGTGGCCTATGTGGAGGTGCTGCCCACCGTCTCGGATGCAGCCGAGCTGGAGGAAGTTACCGACTACACCACCGCCGGCGTCACCGGCGCCGTCCGCGCCCCCGACGGCTCCATCGCCGTCCAGGCCTCCGAGAGCGGCTACAACGGCGGCATGGTCAACGTCATCATCGGCTTTGACACCACCGGCACCATGACCGGCATCCATGTGGACGCTTCGAGCCAGACCAGCGGCATCGGCACCAACGTGGCCCTGCCCGACTACCTGGCCCAGTTCGACGGGCTGACCGCCGAGGCCAACATCACCAAGGGCCAGGGCTACGATGCCGTGACCGGCGCGACCTACTCCACCGACGCCCTCTTTGCCGCCATCAACGACTGCATCAACTGCTACAACGAGCTCGCATAAAGGAGGCTGAAACAATACAATGGCACAGGAAAAAGTCTCCAAGGTAAGCATCCTTACCAATGGTATCATCAAGGAGAACCCGGTCCTACGCCTGGTGCTGGGCACCTGCTCGACCCTGGCGCTGACCACCTCGGTCTCGAACGCCTTCGGCATGGGCGCGGCCTTCACCTTTGTGCTGGTGCTGTCCAACGTCATCATTGCGATGCTGCGCAACATCATCCCCGCAAAGGTCCACCTGCCCTGCTACATCGTCATCATCGCCAGTTTCGTCACCATCGTCCAGATGGTGATGCAGGCCTTTACCCAGAGCCTGTACGACGCGATGGGCGTGTTCATCCCGCTGATCGTCGTCAACTGCATCATTCTGGGCCGCGCCGAGATGTTCGCCTGCAAGAACACCGTGGTGGACTCGGCCATCGACGGCATCGGCATGGGCATCGGCTACACCCTGACCCTGCTGCTCATGTCCACCATCCGCGAGATCCTGGGCAACGGCACCTGGCTGGGTTTCCAGGTCATGCCCGAGGGTTTCGTCACCATCGGCATCATGACCCAGGCGCCCGGCGCCTTCCTCTGCTTTGGCCTGCTGATGGGCCTGTGCATCTGGGTGGAGGGCAAGCTGGATGCCCGCATCGAGCGCAAGATCGGCTGCCAGCCCATGAAGGACCTGCAGGAAGGAGAGGATAACAAATGATCGTAAAACTTGCGGCGATCTTCTTCAGCATGATCCTGGTCAACAACTACGTGCTGGTGAAGTTCCTTGGCATCTGCCCGTTCCTGGGCGTCTCCAAAAAGCTGGACTCCTCGCTGGGTATGTCGGGCGCGGTCATCTTCGTCATGTTCATGGCGACGGCCGTCACCTTCCCCATCCAGATCTATGTCCTTGACCCGGCAGGTCTGGGCTATCTGCAAACCATCGTCTTTATTCTGGTCATCGCGGTGCTGGTGCAGTTCATCGAGATCTTCCTGAAAAAATATATGATCTCGCTGTACAACGCCCTGGGCGTTTACCTGCCCCTGATCACCACCAACTGCTGCGTGCTGGGCGTGGCCATCCTGGTCGTGGACGACTACGGCGCCGATGTGGCCACCCTGGGCTTTGCCATGGCTTATATCGAGTCGCTGGTCTGCGCCGTGGGCTCGGGCGTCGGCTTTATGCTGGCCATGTGCCTGTTCAGCGGCGTGCGCAAGCGGGTGGAAGTCTGCGACGCTCCCGGCCCCATGAAGGGCCTGCCCATCACCCTGGTCGCCGCGGCCATCACCAGCCTGTCCTTCATGGGTTTTGGCGGCATCGTCGAAAACCTGTTCAACGTCACGCTGTAAGGGAGGAGGAAACGGAATATGAGTATCGTATTGGCTGTTGTCCTCTGTACCGTCGTGGGCGCCCTGGGCGCGGTGATCCTGGTCGCTGCATCCAAGTTCATGGCAGTGGAGGAGGACCCCCGCATCGAGCAGGTGACGGGCTGCCTGGCCGGCGCCAACTGCGGCGGCTGCGGCTATGCAGGCTGCGCTGACTACGCCAAGGCCATCGTCATGGACGGCGTGCCCTGCGACAAGTGCGCCCCCGGCGGCCCCAAGGCGGCTGCCGCCATCGGCAAGATCATGGGCGCCGAGGTGTCGGCCGTCGCCAAGAAGGCGGTGGTCCAGTGCCAGGGCAGCAAGGACAACTGCAAGCCCAGCTATGACTACAAGGGCATCCAGAGCTGTGCTGCGGCCGCCGCGCTGTACGGCGGGCCCAAGGACTGCTCCTTTGCCTGCGCCGGCTTTGGCGACTGCGTCAAGGCCTGCAAGTTCGACGCCATCCACATCGTCAACGGCGTGGCCGTGGTGGATCAGGACAAATGCACCGGCTGCGGCGCCTGCGCGGCGGTCTGCCCCAAGCACGTCATCATGATCCAGGCTGCCGGCCCGGACAAGCCGGTGGTCATGTGCTCCAACTGCGACCGCGGCCCGGTGGCTATGAAAGCCTGCGCCACCGCCTGCATCGCCTGCGGGATGTGCCAGCGCAACTGCCCCTCCGACGCCATCCATGTCACCGACAACCTGGCCCGGATCGACTACGACAAGTGCACCGGCTGCGGCACCTGCGTGGCCAAGTGCCCCAAGAAGATCATCACCTACCCGCTGAAGAAGAATGCGTGAGGGATGAACCCGGCCTGACCCGGCCGGGACCGGAACAAACAGACGCCCCCGCAGGAAACCCGGCCGTGCCGGACCTTGCGGGGGCTTTGTCGTGAGGAAAATCTATGAACGAACAGCAAATACTGGCCCGCCGGCGCAGCGCGGGCTTTGCGGCCTTTTTCTTCAGCGGGGTGTGCGCCATCTCCAGCGGGGTGGTGGTCAGCCTGCTGCAGGAGCAGTACGGCTTTGCCTACGGCGTCACCGGCACACTGCTCAGCCTGATGAACATCGGCAACCTGGTGGCGGGCTTTTTGTCGGGGGTGCTGCCCGGGATGCTGGGCGGCATGAAGCGCAGCGTCCTGCTGCTGAGCCTGGGCTATCTGGCAGGTTACGGCCTGATGGGCTTTACCGGGGCAGTGGCCCTGCTGGGGCTGGGTTTCTTTCTGGTGGGCGCGGCCAAGGGCCAGGTCATCAACACCTGCACCGTCCTGGTGGGCGACAGCAGCCCCGACCGCACCCGGGGCATGAACATCATGCACAGCTGCTACGCCTGCGGGGCGCTGCTGTGCCCCTTCGTCATCGCGGCGGCCGGCCGGGCCGGGGCGAAGGCGCCCCTGTTCCTGCTGGCGCTGCTGGGGGCGGCTCTGTGGCTGGCCTTCGCTCTCACCCCCATGGAGCAGGGCGGCCGCAAGGCCGGCGGCCGGATCGACTGGAGTTTCCTGCGCAGCGTCCGGTTCTGGCTATTGATGGGGCTGATCTTCTGCCAGAACGCCGCCGAGACCAGCGTCACCGGCTGGATGGTCACCTACTTCAAGGACAGCGGCATCATCGCCGGGGCCCTCAGCACCTACACCGTCACCGTCATGTGGGGGGCCACCCTGGTGGCCCGGCTGCTGATCGCCTTCGTGTTCCCGTTCAAGAACCCCCGCAAGGCCATGGTGGTGATGGGTGCGGGCTGCATCGTGACCTACCTGGGCCTGATGCTGGCCCGCAGCCAGGGGGCGGCCATCCTGCTGCTGTTCCTCTTCGCCTTCTCAATGGCCGGGATGAACCCCACCGCGGTGGCGGCCGCCGGCCGGATGACCACCGTCACCAGCATCGCCATCCTGCTGCCGGCGGCCAGCCTGGGGGCCATCGTCATGCCCTGGGTCATCGGGCTGGTGGCCGAGACCGCCGGCCTGACCGCCGGCATGGCCTCCAACATCGTGCCCTGTGTGGGGATGCTGGTGTTTGCGGCCCTGGTGGCCCGCCTGCCCGCGGAAGAGGCGGCCTAGGTCACGGCTCGGCGCTGCGGGCGCTGAACACGCACCCGCAGTAATCCTGCCGGTACAGGCCGTACTGGTCCGACAGCTGCAGGGAGCGCAGGTAGCCGTTTTTCTTCTTGAAATCCGAGGGGAGATGGGGCACGCCGAAGGCGGCGGCCAGCTCCTGCCCGATCTGGTTGATCCGGGCGGCGTCCTTGTGGGGGCTGATGGACAGGGTGGTGGTGAACCAGTCGAAACCGTTCGCCGCCGCATACTCCGCCGCCCGGCGCATCCGCAGCCGGTAGCAGGCGGTGCACCGGGTTCCCCGCTCGGGCTCGTTTTCCAGGCCGCGGGCGGCGTCGTAGAATTCCTGGGGGTCGTAGCGGTCCTCCACCACCTTCACCCCCAGGGGGTGGGCCTCGGCCACAAAGCGCTCCAGCTCGTCCTCCCGGCGGCGGTATTCCGTGGGGGGCCAGATGTTGGGGTTATAGTACAGGACCGTGATCTCAAAGTAGGGGCACAGCTGCTCCAGCACCGCGCTGGAACAGGGCCCGCAGCAGGCGTGGAGCAGCAGGCGGGGCCGCCTGCCCTCCAGGCTCTGCAGCACCTTGTCCATCTCCCGCGCGTAATTGGGTACGTTGGGCATTCTCATTCACCTCGACTGACAGTATAGCACAAAGGAGAACCTATGACAAAGGAAAAGATCGCCCGCATCAACGAGCTGGCGAAAAAGAGCAAGACCCCCGCCGGCCTGACCGAAGCGGAACAGGCCGAGCAGGCCGCCCTCCGGCAGGAGTATGTGGCCGAGATGAAAGCCTCCCTGCGGGCCCAGCTGGAGCACACCATGATCCAGGAGCCGGACGGCACCCTGCACAAGCTGGGCCGCCGCCCTCAAAACGCCCAAAAATAAAGGGGACGCCCCGGGCAAAAGGTAAAATTTTGCCCCGGGCGGGATTTTCCCCTTCCGCGCCCCGGCGTTTGGTGATATAATAAATTTGTATGTGCAGGTTTTGGCCTGCTCTGCGATGTGTCCAGGGCAGCGTATCCCGGGCAACGTGCACGGAAAAGGCTGTTCTTTAGTGCAACAAAGAGGTCATCAATTATGCTTACTGCAATCACTGGGATCAACTGGGGCGATGAGGGCAAGGGCCGCATGGTCGACCTGCTCAGCCAGGATTACGACATCGTGGTCCGCTACCAGGGCGGCAACAACGCCGGCCATACCGTCAAGAACGAGCGGGGCAAGTTTGTGCTCAACCTGCTGCCCTCCGGCATCCTGCGGCCCAACATCGTCTGCGTCATGGGCAACGGCATGGTCATTGATCCCCATCATCTGGACGGCGAGATCGCCCACCTGCGCGAGCAGGGGATCGACGTCAGCCCGGCCAACCTCAAGATCTCGGACCGGGCCACCATCACCATGCCCTACCACGTCCTGCAGGACGGGCTGGAGGAGGCCCGGCTGTCCAAGACCGGCGCCCAGTTCGGCTCCACCAAGCGGGGCATCGCCTACGTCTACGGCGACAAATACATGAAAAAGACCCTGCGCATGGGGGACCTGCTCCATCTGGACGACTCGGTCCGCAAGCGCCTGGAGACCATGGTGGACTCCAAGAACCTGGTGATGGAGGGCAGCTACAACGCCGACCCCATCCAGGTGGACGAGATGTGGGCCTGGCTGGAAAAGTACGCCGCCATCTTCAAGGACTACATCTGCGACGCCGGCGCCTACCTGGACGAGGCCGACCGCGCGGGCAAGAAGATCCTCTTCGAGGCCCAGCTGGGCGCGCTGCGGGACGTGGATTTCGGCATTTATCCCTACACCACCTCCTCCAACGTCATCGGCGCCTATGCCCCCATCGGGGCGGGTATCCCCGGCCGCAAGCTGGACCACTCCATCGGCATCATGAAGGCCTACTCCTCCTGCGTGGGGGACGGCCCCTTTACCGCCGAGCTGGCCATGACCGAGGAGGAAAAGCACCATCTGCGGGAGGCCGGCCATGAGTACGGCGCGGCCACCGGCCGCCCCCGCCGGGTCGGCCCGGTGGACCTGGTGGCCAGCCGGTACGGCGTGTCCTGCCAGGGCTGCGACGAAGTGGCCCTGACCCTGCTGGACGTGCTGGACTATATGGAAAAAGTGCCCGTCGTCACGGCGTACGCCCTGGAGGACGGCACCACCACCACCCGCTTCCCCATGGGCAAGGCCCTGGACACCGCCAAGCCGGTGGTGGAATACCTGCCCGGCTGGCACTGCGACATCACCGGGGCCCGCCGCTGGGAGGATCTGCCCGCCGCAGCCCAGGACTACATCCTCTATCTGGAAAAGGCTGTGGGCTGCAAGATCACCTATATCTCGGTGGGCGCCGAGCGGGAAGCTTACGTCCACAGAGACTGAGGGGCCGGGCGGCTTTTCCGGCAAAATACGCAGGCAGACGGCCCGGGCGGTTTTGACATGAGCTTGCCGGCAGACAGGGAGGAAAAACTATGTTCGATATTGTGACCGACAGCGCCTGCGACCTGACGCCCGACATGGTGCGCCAGCTGGGGCTGACCGTGGTGCCCTTCTACGTTTCCACCGACGGGGAGCACTACCTGAAAGAAGGACAGGACATCGCTGTCCGGGACTTTTACCAGTTCATGGTGGACCACCCTGAGACGCTGCCCAAGACCAGCCTGCCCTCCCTGGAGGACTTTGAAAAGGTCTTTCGGGAAAAGGCGGCCGCCGGCCGGGAGACCCTCTGCCTGTGCTTCACCGGCAAGATGAGCGGCGGCGTGGGCAGCGCCCGCAACGCCCGCGAGCTGGTGCTGGAAGATTATCCCCAGGCCGTCATCGAGGTGGTGGACACCGGGGCGGCCACCGTCAGCGAGGGCGCCGCTGTCCTGAACGCCGCCGCCATGCGGGACGCCGGCTGCACCCTGACCGAGACCCTGACCTGGCTGGCCGGCACCCGGCCCACCAACCAGATCTTTTTCACGGTGGGCAACCTGGACTACCTCATCAAGGGCGGGCGGATCGGCAAGGTGACCGGCCTTGCGGCCAACTTCCTCAACGTCAAGCCCATGATCCACTTTGCCGACGGGGAGATCTTCTCGGGCGGGATGGCCCGGGGCCGCCAGAAGAGCATGGAAAAGGCCATCGAACAGCTGCTGGGCTACCTGGCCGAGCGCAAGGCCGACCCCGACGACTACCGCATCATCGCCGGGTACGGCTACGATGCCGACGAGGGCCGCCGCTTCTGGATGCAGCTGCGGGCCGCCCTGCGGGCCAGATACCCCGCCAGCGAGTGCGACGCCGGGCTGCTGCAGATCGGGGCCACCATCGCCGTCCACACCGGGCCCTACGCCCTGGGCGTGGGCGTCATGCGCAAATGGAAAAAGAAAGCATGACAAAAGAGTAAAGAATACTGGAATTTGTTTACAATGTGCCTCCCTTTTGGTATACTTGTTGTAAATGCTGCGCCTGTTCAAATAGGTGCAGGACAAGGGTATATAAAAGGGAGGCATTTTGTATGAAAAAACGGATCCTGGCGGGCGTCCTGGGGCTTACCATGCTCCTGACCGCCTGCGGCGGCGGGACGTCGTCGTCCCCCGCAGCCAGCACCCCGGCATCGTCCGCGCCAGCGGCCGCGGCGTCGGGCACCTTTGAGGGCTCCTCTGTGGGCATGCAGGGCACCGTCACGGTGGCCATGACCGTGGAGGACGGCAAGATCACCAATGTGGAGCTGACCGAGTGCCACGAGACCCCCTCCATCGCATCGGTGGCCATGGAGCGGCTGCCCCAGCTGATGGTGGAGCACCAGACCACCACCCTGGACAACGTCACCGGCGCGACCCTGGCCAGCGGCGCCATCATGCGGGCCGCTTCGGCCGCAGCCGAGGCCGCCGGCCTGGACATGGACCAACTGAAGGCCAACGCCTATTCCGAGCCGGCCGGTGAGGACGAGACCTGGGATACCGACGTCCTGGTGGTGGGCGGCGGCGGCGCAGGCTTCTCCTCCGCCATCACGGCGGCACAGGAGGGCGCAGACGTCATCCTGATCGAAAAGAGCTCGGTCCTGGGCGGCAACACCCTGATGCAGGGCGGCGCGTTCAACGCCGTGGACACCGTGGCCCAGTCCGAGGTCGTCCTGACCGAGGCCCAGAAGGGCACGCTGGACAGCTACCTGGCGCTGAGCACCGACGACCCCGACCTCCACTTTGACCAGTTCCCCGAGTGGGCCGAGGTCCTGACCCAGCTGCAGAGCGACATCAACCAGTTCTACGCCGAGAATGCGGGCACCACCGCCGGCGTGGATATGCCCGGCTTTGACTCCGTCGCCCTGCATATGTGGCACATCTATGTGGGCGGCCTGCGCCAGCTGAACGACGGCACCTGGATCTGCTCGGACATCGACCTGGCCCGCAACCTGGCCGAGAGCGCCCTGGGCACCTTCGAGTGGATGCGGGACGGCCTGGGCCTGAACGCACCCTCCGGCGAGGGGGCGGGCAGCAGCCTGTTCACCGTTCTGGGCGCCATGTGGCCCCGGACCCATCCGGTGGAGACCAGCACCGAACTGATCGACAAGCTGCGCAGCGTGGCTGAGGCTGCCGGCGTCACCATCTACACCGAGACGGCTGCCACCGGCCTGCTGACCGACGACACCGGCCGGGTGGTCGGCGCGACCGCCGAGCAGGCCAACGGCACCAAGATCACCATCAACACCACCAAGGGCGTGGTGCTGGCCAGCGGCGGCTACTGCGCCAACCCCGCCATGGTCAAGGAATACGACAAGTACTGGGGCGATGACCTGAGCGACCACACCCTGACCACCAACGTGGGCACCAACGAGGGCGACGGCATCATCATGGCCCAGGCCATCGGCGCCGACGTGGTGGGCATGGAAGTGGCCCAGATGATGCCCTCTTCCTCGCCCCTCAAGGGCACCATGACCGACGGCGCATGGGGCGATGCTTCGGAGCAGATCTGGATCGACGGCGAGGGCAACCGCTTTGTGGACGAGTATGCCGAGCGCGACGTCCTGGCCAAGGCATCCCTCCAGCTTGAGGACGGCATCTTCTACATCATCTACGCCGGCACCAACCGCACCAGCACCGGCGACACCACCGTCAAGGGCGCGTCCCTGGACGACGTGATGTTCGGCACCACCATCCAGGATATGGTGGACAACGGCCACGTCTGGTACGGCGACACCCTGGCCGAGCTGGCCGAGGCCACCGCCACCAGCGCCGGCGGCGCTGCGCCCGCCTTCACCGAGGAGGCCCTGCGCAACACCATCGAGAAGTACAACAGCTATGTGGAGGCCCAGGAGGACCCCGACTTCCATAAGGAAGTCCTGGCCGGCGCCATCGACATCGAGGCCATCGACGCCGACCCCAACGTGGGCTACGTCATCTCGCCCCGCAAGGCGTCCCTGCACCACACCATGGGCGGCCTGAAGATCGACACCGAAGCCCAGGTCATCAACACCGAGGGTGAAGTGATCCCCGGCCTGTGGGCTGCGGGCGAGGTCACCGGCGGCATCCACGCCGGCAACCGTCTGGGCGGCAACGCCGTGGCCGACATCTTTACGTACGGCCACATCGCGGGCGCCAATGCCGCGGCGGGCAACTGAGCCTGACCCCTGCGGAAGGACAAACGCATAACAGATCGAGGGCTGCTGCGGGGCACGCGGCAGCCCTCTTCTGCATGGAGAAACGCCATGAGCCAAAAACGCAACCAAAACCTGAAAAAGAACCTGATCTTCACGGCGGCGGTCCTGCTGGCGGCGGCCGCGCTGGGGGGCTACTACCTGGTGCGGCAGGCAAACCGGCCCGACAAGGTGGCCCACCTGGTCTACGGCACCCTGGAGCGGGCCCAGACCGACATCGACCTGCGGGAGGACGCGGACTACAGCTTCCAGTCCAACGGCTACGAGATCCACCTGCAGGTGCGGGATGGGGCCATCGCCTTTGTGGACAGCCCCTGCCCCGACCACGTCTGCGAGCAGTTCGGCCAGCTGAGCGAAGTCTACGACTGGGCCGCCTGCATCCCGGCCCAGGCCATGCTGACCATCGAGCCGGTGGAGTAAACCGAAACAGCGTGTCGCAAAAGCGCCACGCTCCAGGGGGAACCCATTTCTGCCCGCATACGCGGGACAGAAATTCCTTCCCCCTGGTATCCCCCTGGGGACAAAATTGAGCGCTGAACCGCGCACTCGGCCTTGCGGCCTCGCACACTCTCAGCGCTCAATTTCCCTGTATGTGTCCCGTCCATCCGCACGTGTCGGCTGGACGGGACTTTTTTGACAGTCTGTTGTGGTCCCGGGAGGCTGCCGTTTGCCATTTTGGCCTGTACGTGATACAATAAAAGAACATATGAACTTTTGGATGAACGAGGTACAGAGCAGAGAATGGCGAGAAAAAAACGCAAATCATCGTCCCGGGCACGCCGCGGCCGGCAGCAGGCCCAGCGCCGGCTGCTGGCCAGCAGCGTCACCCTGTTTGGGGGCATCCTGCTGGGGCTGCTGGCTTTTGTGGACGGGCAGGCCGCCTGGCACACCGCCCACGACATCCTGTTCGGGGTGTTCGGGGCGGGCAGCTTCGTGCTGGGGCCGGCGGTATGCTACATGGCCGTCCTGGCCGCCCGGGAAGAGCCGGTGGCCCCCTGTGTGGTCAAACTGCTGCTGGGGCTGGCCTTTTTGAGCGGGGCGGCGGTGGTCTTTTCCGACATCCCCGCCCAGGGGCTCACGGTAGCCCAGATGGGGGTGGCCTGCTACGACAACGGGGTCAACGCCTGGTTCGGCGGCGGGTCGATGGGCGGCCTGCTGGGCGGCAGCCTGCTGCTGCTCTGCGGCCGGCCGGCGGCCAACCTGATCGTGGTGGCCCTGGCGGTTTGCGCCAGCTGTTATATCTTTGATGTCACCCCCGCCGACATCTGGCAGTGGCTGGCGTGGGCGGCGGGCGGTGCCCGAGACAAGGGCCTGGCCGTCTATGCCGACGGCCGCGCCGCCCATGAGGAGCGCCGGGCTGCCCGCCTGGCGGCCCGGGCGGAGGCCCGGGCCGAAGCCGAAGCCCAGGCCCAGGCGGACGCCGCCGACGAAGAGGAAATGGCCGAGGACATGCTGCTGGACGGCGACCCCGACGCCGCGCCGGGAGGGGGGTTCCATCTGGGGATGCCGGCCTGGCTGAGCCATATCTTTGGGCACGGGCGCCTCCCGGACGAGAACGGGAGCACCGAGGCCCCCCCAAGGCCGGAATCGCCGCTGCAGTCGGCGGCCGTCAGCCATCCCCGCGCCCCCTTTGACATCGACCTGGGGCCCGACCCGGCGGCCGTCAGCGACGGCGGCAGCGAGCCCATCGAGCCCATCATCCCGGGCCCGGGAGGCACCTTTGGGCTGAACCCCCTGCGCCCTGCGCCGGCATCCGGCGCGCCCCGGGCAGAGGACGCCGCCCCTGCCGCCCCTGCGGCGCCCCATGTGGCCATGTACGACCAGGATAAGGACGACGGGACCCTCCCGCCGGCCCCGGCGGGAGGGCCTGCCGCAGCCCCGGTGACCCCGACGGCCCCGGCGGCTCCGTCCCCGATGGCGCCGCCCCCGCCGCAGCCGGCCCCCGTGGACGGCGAGGAAGAGGACGGCTGGATCACCGTCGAGGACGGGGAAGGGGAAGGCACCGGGGACATTGCCACCCTGGTGGCGGCGGCCATGGAAAAGCCCGCCGACGCCGAGCAGGCCGCAGCCGCAGCCGCGCCTTCCGCCCCGGAGGAGCCGGAAATCCCCGCAGCCTATGAATATCCCCCCATCGAGCTGTTCGATAAAGCCCCGGAGGACGCCGACGAAGGCGCCACCGCCGAGCTGCAGGCCAACGCCCAAAAGCTGGTGGATACCCTGGAGAGCTTCGGGGTCAAGACGCGGGTGCTGGATATTTCCCGCGGGCCCGCCGTCACCCGGTACGAGGTGCAGCCCATGGCGGGCGTCAAGATCAGCCGCATCACCTCCCTGGCCGACGACCTGGCCCTGAACCTGGCCGTGGCCGACATCCGCATGGAGGCCCCCATCCCCGGCAAGCCCGCCGTGGGCATCGAGGTGCCCAACCGCAAGCGGGCCTCCGTCAGCATCCGCAGCATCTTTGAGAGCCAGAGCTTCCGCCACATGACCAGCCCCCTGACCATCGCCCTGGGCAAGGACATCGCCGGCGTGGCCCAGGTGGCCGACCTGTGCAAGATGCCCCACCTGCTCATCGCGGGCAGCACGGGCAGCGGCAAGTCGGTCTGCGTCAACAGCATCATCATGAGCCTGGTGTTCCGCTCGGGCCCGGAGGACGTCAAACTGATCCTCATCGACCCCAAGGTGGTGGAACTGGCTGAGTACAACGGCATCCCCCACCTGCTGATGCCGGTGATTACCGAGCCCAAAAAGGCCGCGGGCGCCCTCAGCTCGGCGGTGGCCGAGATGGAGCGCCGGTACCGGATGTTTGCCGACAACAATGTCCGGGACATCAAGACCTTCAACAAGCTGGCGGCGTCCGACCCCATGCTGGAAAAGCTGCCCTACATCGCCATCGTCATCGACGAGCTGGCGGACCTGATGATGGTGGTGGGCAAGGACGTGGAAGACTCGATCTGCCGCATTGCCCAGAAGGCCCGCGCGGCCGGCATGCACCTGATCGTCGCCACCCAGCGCCCCAGCGTGGACGTCATCACCGGCCTGATCAAGGCCAACATCCCCAGCCGCATCGCCTTCGCGGTGTCCAGCCAGGTGGACAGCCGCACCATCCTGGACGGCGCCGGCGCCGAAAAGCTGCTGGGCATGGGCGATATGCTGTTCATGCCGGTGGGCGCGCCCAAGCCCATCCGCATCCAGGGCACCTACGTCACCGACGAGGAGATCAGCCGGGTGCTGACCTTTATCAAGGCGTCGGGCACCGTCCAGTACGACGAGGCCATGATCCGCGCCATGGAAGAGCACGCCACCCAGGACAAGAACGGCAAGGACCACGACGACGCCGAGGGCGGCGCCGACGACCCCATGCTGAAAGCCGCCGTCGAGGTGGTCATCGACGCGGGGCAGGCCTCCACCAGCCTGCTGCAGCGCCGGTGCAAGCTGGGCTATGCCCGGGCCGCCCGCATCATGGACGAGATGGAGCAGAAGGGGATCATCGGCCCCTACGAGGGGGCCAAGCCCCGGGCCGTCCTCATCAGCCGCCAGCAGTGGCTGGAAATGTGCATGAACCAGCCGGACGAGTAAAAGAGAGGAATAAAAAATGGGTTATATTGACGTTGACCTGCAGGAAAAGTTCGAATTTTACAGCTATGGGCATGCACTGGAAATTCTCTATGATGCTTTTCCCGTTGAATGGGGCGAAATCCAAAAATGTCTGCGCGAACTCCGACTGACCGTGGCGGATCTGAAAAAATCGGGAGGAAACGAATCGCCTATTCCCAAAAAATTTGACAATGTCCTCTATCCCTTTGGATGGAGAGAAATCCGAATCAGCGGAGACTTGATTGTCAAAAAGTATCCACGTCAAACGGCGCAGAGAAGGGGACGGTTTGCGGATCAGCCCTATGAGACGGAAAAGATCGAAGGATATATTGATGGACACAACATCGACTTTCTCAAAAATCGAGTGGCGTTTGATCTGGAGTGGAACAGCAAGGACCAAACATTTGACCGCGATCTTCTCGCGATGCGAACATATTTTGACTGCGGATTGATTGATGTTGGTATTATTGTAACGAGATCAGAAGAGTTAAACGACATTTTTAAAAAAGAGAATATCATAGCCAAATACGGCGCAAGCACGACTTGGATGGGAAAACTGCTTTCCAGATTGGATTCGCGCCGGAATGGAGGATGCCCTATTCTGGCAGTTGGCATTAGGAAGGGGTGCGTAGAAGAATATGGCTGATATGCAATCTACTCTGGATAGTTTCCGTAAATTTACAGAGAAGAAAAAATATAACACGATTTATGCCGACCCGCCATGGCAGTTTCAGAACCGTACAGGAAAAGTTGCGCCTGAACACAGGAGGCTGATGCGCTATGAAACAATGACACTGGAAGAAATCAAAGCGTTACCGGTTTCCGAAATCGCAGGAGAAAAAGCCCATTTGTATCTGTGGGTCCCCAATGCACTTCTGCCAGAGGGACTGGAAGTGATGAGCGCATGGGGGTTTGAATATAAAAGTAATCTGGTCTGGGAAAAAGTGCGAAAAGATGGAGGCCCTGATGGCAGAGGCGTAGGTTTCTATTTTAGAAATGTAACAGAATTGGTTCTATTTGGAATCAAGAAAAAAAGTGCCCCCAATCGAACGCTTGCTCCAGCTCGATCGCAGGTTAACCTGATCCGTGCCATGAAAAGAGAACACAGCCGGAAACCGGATGAAATGATCCAAATCATTGAGGCGTGCAGTCTGGCGCCGCGCATTGAACTGTTTGCCCGGGGTGTGAGAGAAGGCTGGGATATGTGGGGAAATCAGGCTACGGCGGATTATGAACCAACATGGAGTACCTATGCCAACCATACAGTGGCTCAGTCTGCAGAGCATATAAAATTTGCTGCACCATCATCCGTAAGCGGCTCTGCCCCGACAGATAAAAAGATTCTTTGACCATAAGGAAACGATGCTATGAACGAAACGACATACACCCCGTACACCGAGTTCCTGCCCATCTGCCGGGCGGACATGGAGGCCCGCGGCTGGGACCAGCTGGATTTCGTGGTGGTGGGCGGCGACGCCTACGTGGACCACCCCAGCTTTGGCACCGCCATCATCAGCCGCCTGCTGGAAGCCGAGGGCTACCGGGTGGGGGTGCTGGCCCAGCCCCGCTATACCGACTGCGAGGACTTCAAGCGGTTTGGGCGGCCCAAATACGGCTTTTTCATCGGCGGGGGCAATGTGGACAGCATGGTCAGCCACTATTCGGTGGCCAAGATCCCCCGGGCCGAGGACGAATATTCCCCCGGCGGCAAGGCCGGGGCCCGGCCCGACCGCAGCGCCACCGTCTACACCCGGCTGGCCAAGCAGGCGTATCCCGACCTGCCGGTGATCCTGGGCGGGCTGGAAGCGTCCCTGCGGCGGTTCGCCCACTACGACTACTGGCTGGATACCGTCCTGCCCAGCATCGCCGAGGACGCCGGCTGCGACCTCATCAGCTTTGGGATGGGGGAGCACCAGACCGTCGAGATCGCCCGCCGCCTGGCGGCAGGGGAGCCCATCGCCAGCATCACCGACGTGGCCGGCACCTGCTACATGACCGACTTCGACCACCTGCCCGAGCGGTATGTGGAGTGCGCCGGCTACAAAAAAGTGGCCTCGGACAAGGTGGCTTACGCCAAGGCCTGCCGCATCCAGATGGACAACCAGGACGTGGTCAGCGGCCAGATCATCGTCCAGAAGCAGAGCGAAAAGTACCTGGTCCAGAACCTGCCCGCCAAGCCCCTGGTCCGCTGGGAGCTGGACAAGGTCTACGCTCTGCCTTATACCCGCCGTTATCACCCGGTCTACGAGGCCATGGGCGGGGTGCCCGCCATCCGGGAGGTGCAGTTCTCCATCATCCAGAACCGGGGGTGCTTTGGAGGGTGCAACTTCTGCGCCATCCAGCTGCACCAGGGCCGCCGGGTCACCAGCCGCAGCGCCGACAGCATCGTGGCCGAGGCCGAGCGGATGACCCACGAACCCGACTTCAAGGGCTATATCCACGACGTAGGGGGCCCCACGGCGAATTTCCGCTTCCCCTCCTGCGGCCAGCAGATGAAAAAGGGGATGTGCACCGGCGGCAAACACTGCCTGGCCCCCCAGCCCTGCCCCCACCTGATCGTGGACCACAAGGACTATCTGGACATTCTGCGCCGGGTGCGGTCCCTGCCGGGGGTCAAGAAGGTGTTCGTCCGCAGCGGCATCCGCTTCGACTACCTGATGGCCGACCCCGACGAGACCTTCTTCAAGGAGCTGGTGGAATACCACGTCTCGGGCCAGCTGAAAGTGGCCCCCGAGCACTGCGCCCCCAACACCCTGGCCTACATGGGCAAGCCCCCCATCGAGGTGTTCAACCGCTTCAAGGACAAGTTCTACGAGCTCAGCCGCCGGGCGGGCAAAAAACAGTATCTGGTGCCCTACCTGATGTCCAGCCACCCGGGCAGCACCCTGAAGGACGCGGTCTATCTGGCCGAGTACCTCTACAAAAACCACATGCGCCCCGAGCAGGTGCAGGATTTTTACCCTACCCCCGGCACCGTCAGCACCTGCATGTTCTACACCGGGCTGGACCCCTACACCCTGAAGCCGGTCTTTGTGGAAAAGACCGCCGAGGGCAAGGCCCTGCAGCGGGCCCTGCTGCAATACTATGAGCCCCGCAACGCCGAAAAGGTGGTCAAAGCCCTGAAGATGACCCATCGGGAGGACCTGATCCCTCTGCTGGTGCCGGCTGCCGGCCGCCGGGCCGTCCAGCGCAGCGCCCGCAAGGCCGCGCCCCGGGACGTCACCATCCACCCGGACGGCCATTACACCGTCCATCCGGGGGCGCGCTTTGCCCCCCGCACCAAACCGAACCACAAAAACAACAAAAAGAAGGGTAACAAGAATCAATGAAGGAACACCGCAGCCATAACAAACCCGTCCTGACCGGCGCGCTGCTGCGCCGCGCCGCCGCCCTGGCCCTGGCGGCCCTGCTGGCCCTGGGGCTGACCGCCTGCCAGGACCTGGCCGGCGCCTTGACCCAGCAGCCCGCCGCCAGCACCGTCCAGCCTGCACAGCCTGCCGACGGCAGCGGCTTTTCGGTGGATTTCATCGACGTGGGCCAGGCGCTGAGCGTCCTGGTCACCTGCGACGGCCAGAGCATGCTGTACGACGGCGGCAACGTGGAGGACGGCAGTCTGGTGGTCTCCTACCTGCAGAACAAGGGGGTCACCCGGCTGGAGTACGTCTTTTGCAGCCACGCCCACGAGGACCATGTGGGGGGCCTGGCGGCGGTGATGGCCGCCTTCCCGGCGGGGCACGCCTATGCCCCCGTCACCACGGCGGACACCCAGTGCTTCCAGGATTACGTCAAGTATGCCCAGCAGCAGGGCCTGGCGCTGGAAGTGCCCGCCGTGGGCACCGTCTGGCAGCTGGGCAGCGCCACCGTCCGGCTGCTGGGGCCGGTGGCCTCCTATGAGGACACCAACGACACCTCGCTGGTGCTGCGCATCGACTACGGCGAGACCAGCTTCCTCCTGACCGGGGACATGGAGCAGGACGCCGAGGACGACCTGGTGGCCTCCGGTGCGCCTCTGGATGTGGATGTGCTGCAGGTGGGCCACCACGGCAGCGAGACCAGCACCGGCTATGTCTTTTTGAACGCCGTCCTGCCGGAGGTGGGCGTCATCTCGGTGGGGGAGGGCAACAGCTACGGCCACCCCCACGAGGCCGCCCTCAGCCGCCTGCGCGACGCGGGGGTGGACGTCTGGCGCACCGACCTGTCGGGCACCATCCGGATCACCAGCGACGGCGTCAACTATGCCGTCGCCTCGGACAAGGACGTGCCCCCCGAGGCCCAGAACCCCACCCTGACCGACGGCAGCGGCCAGCAGAGCAGCAGCCAGCCGGCCATCCAGGCCTACATCGGCAATGCCAATTCCAAGAAGTTCCACCTGCCCAGCTGCTCCAACCTGCCCGACCCGGCCAACCAGATCCTCTTTTCCAGCTACGAGCAGGCCGTGGAGGCCGGCTATGAGCCCTGCGGCAACTGCCTGGGCTGAAGCCTGCGCCGGGAAAAGAGAGGCCCGGCTCCGGGCCGGCGGGCTTGCTGCCGCCCATGCCCTAGAAGTATAGTAGGATATACGATACAGGTATTTGCCATACGGCGGACTTGGTGCTATAGTAGGGTAGTCTCCGATTGCCGTATATCCAGAGAAAAGGCTTGATGTCTATGATCGAAACACTGTTGCAAAACCGCACCGTTCAGGTGCTGATCGAATCTTTCCCCCGCATTTTGCTGCCGGGCCTGGCGGTGACCATCCCGCTGACGGTGCTGTCCTTCGCGTTTGCCATGGTGATCGCGGCGGCGGTGGCCCTGGTGCAGTTTGCCCGGGTGCCGGTGCTGCGCCAGCTGGCCCGGGTGTACATCTGGGTGGTGCGGGGCACCCCGCTGCTGGTCCAGCTGTTCATCATCTTTTACGGGCTGCCCAGCATGGGGATCGTGCTGGACGCTTTCCCCACGGCGGTGATCGCCTTCTCCATCAACGAGGGGGCCTATTGCGCCGAGACCATCCGCGCCGCGCTGGAGTCGGTGCCTTCCGGCCAGCTGGAGGCGGGCTACTGCGTGGGGATGTCCTGGTGGCAGGTCATGCGCCGGATCATCATGCCGCAGGCGCTGCGCACCGCGTTCCCGCCGCTGTCCAACTCCCTGATCGGCATGGTCAAGGACACCTCCCTGGCGGCCAACATCACCGTCGCCGAGATGTTCATGGCCACCCAGCGGGTGGCCTCCTACACCTATCAGTTCCTGCCGGTCTACTGTGAGCTGGCCGTCATCTACCTGATGTTCTGCACCGTGCTGACCTGGGTGCAGAAGCAGGGCGAAAAATACCTGAACGCCCACGGTTTCAACTGACGGGCCGGATGCGTGAAACGAAATGGAGGGATGCCCCATGCCGATGCTGGAAATACAGGATATTCACAAATCCTTCGGGGAGCGGGAAGTGCTCAAGGGTGTGGGCCTGACCGTGGAAAAAGGGGCGGTGGTGGCCATTCTGGGGCCTTCGGGCTCGGGCAAGACCACCCTGCTGCGCTGCATCAATTTTCTGGAAAAGGCGGACAGCGGCAGCCTGCTCTTTGACGGGGAGCGGGTGGACCTGGCCCGGGTCTCCCGGGCCGACGTGGCCCGGCTGCGGCGCAAGACCGCCTTTGTGTTCCAGAGCTACAACCTGTTCCGCAACAAGACGGTGCTGCAGAACGTGACCGAAGGGCTGATCGTGGCCCGCCGGATGCACAAGGACCAGGCCGAGGCCATCGCCGTCCGGATGCTGGAAAAGGTGGGCATGGCCGACCGGTGCAGCCAGTACCCCCACCAGCTCTCGGGCGGGCAGCAGCAGCGGGTGGCCATCGCCCGCGCCCTTGCCACCAGCCCCGAGATCATCTATTTTGACGAGCCCACCTCCGCCCTGGACCCCGAGCTGACCGGCGAAGTGCTGGACGTCATGCGCCAGCTGGCCGCCGAGGGGATGACCATGCTGGTGGTCACCCACGAGATGGGCTTTGCCCGGGACGTGTCCAGCCACGTCATCTTTATGGAGGACGGGCGGATCGTCGAGAGCGCCCCCTCGGCCGAATTTTTCGCCAACCCCAGGCAGGAGCGCACCCGCGTGTTCCTGAGCCGCATCGCCAACCGATGATCTTTACAGCATAGAGAGGTAAAATTGTATATAGAGAGGTAGAATTGTATGAAGAGAAAGAGCTTTATTTCCCTGATGGCCGTCCTGGCGGCCGCCGGCGCCCTCAGCGCCTGCGGCGGGTCCTCGTCCACGGCCGCCGGCGCGGCGGACAGCGCGTCCTCCGCCGCCTCGGGCCAGCCCGCCGACCGGCTGGAGGCAGCCCGCCAGCGCGGCACCCTGATCGTGGCCCTGGAAGGCGCCTGGTCGCCCTGGTGCTACCACGACGACACCGACACCCTGGTGGGCTACGACGTGGAGGTGTCCCGGGCCATTGCCGAATATCTGGGCCTGGAGCCCGAGTATGTGGAGGGCGAATGGGACGGCCTGTTCGCCGGCCTGGAAGCCGGCCGCTACGACATCGTCTGCAACGGCGTCGAAGTGACGGAGGAGCGGGCCAAGAGCTACGATTTTTCGGAGCCCTACGCCTACATCCACACCGCCCTGGCCGTCCGGGAGGACAACACCGACATCACCAGTTTTGAGGACCTGGCCGGCAAGACCACGGCCAACTCCATCGCCAGCACCTACATGACCCTGGCCGAGAGCTACGGCGCCGAGGTCCTGGGGGTGGACACCCTGGATGAGACCATCCAGATGCTGCTGGCCGGCCGGGTGGACGCCACCCTCAACGCCGACGTCTCCTTCTATGACTATCTGAACGTCCATCCGGACGCCGCCTTCAAGCTGGTGGCCGAGACCCCGGACGCCTCCCACGTCTGCATCCCAGTGCGCAAGGGCGGCGAGTCGGACACCCTGCTGGCTGCGGTCAACGAGGCCATCGACGCCCTGCGCGCCGACGGCACCCTGGCCGAGATCTCGGAAAAATACTTCGGCAGCGATATTTCCAGCGAGGCGTAAAAGAGCCCCGCTGTGCCTGGCCGGCCTGTGCGTTTACCGCACAGGCCGGTTTTTGCATACGGGGGCCGCCCGGCGCATAAGCATAGGTTGTACCCGAAACAACGAGCGGAGCGTGGGGAGGCAGAACTATGTTTGTGGTGACATTGAACCGGGCGCGGCTGCGCCAGATCGGCGTGGGGGCCATGTGCTGCGCGGTGGTGGTGTGCAGCGCCCTGCTGGGGCGGTACATCAGCAGCCGCACCGTCGAGACGGCCGCCGGCGCCGGCAGCCAGAATGCAAAGATCGAGACGGCCCAGGACATCCAGACCTGGTTCACCGGCTACGGCATCGAGGTGGACGGCGCATCCATCACGGCCGACAAGGTCAAGATCCCCCGCAAGTGGGACGACAGCTTTATGGCCTTCAACACGGTGGTGGGCCAGAGCGGCCTGGACCTGGAGCGCTACAAGGGCAAGACGGTGGAAAAATGGCAGGCCCTGATCCCCTCCGCCTCCAGCGGGGAAGAAAGCTGCTACGGTGTGCTGCTGGTCTACAAGAAAAAGCCGGTGGGGGCCTACCTGCTGGCCAAACCCTCGGGGCTTGTGACAGGGCTGGGGGACGCCCAGGCCGCCATGGCGGAGGCCGGCGCGCAGGAGACTGCCGCCAGCCAGGAGACGGCGGCCAGCCCGGAAGCCCCGGCCCAGGAGACTTCGGGGGAGCCCGGGGTCTACGACGAGGAGAGCGCCGCGCCCTACACCGACCTCCCTCTGGACCTGGAAGGCTATCCGGTGGAATGACCGGCGCCCAACGCCCTGCCTGGCGCAGTCTGCGCGCCGGGCAGGGTTTTGCTTTGGCATTTTGTGGGATAAGCGGGACGAAAAAAAGGACTTACAGGATGTTCTGTTCAAAAAGTACAAAAATTTGAGCGAAAAATTGGCAAAATGAAAGGGTGCAAAATTCTCCTGCAGGGTTTATAATAATGGTATCGAAACGTGTGTATCACTTGTTTGCACATGGATTGAGGGGCAGCTGTGCTGTCGCCAAGTTTATGCGAATGTAAGGAGAAATGATCTATGAAGGAATTCCAGTATACCATTAAGGATGCCTGCGGCATCCATGCCCGCCCCGCTGGCCTGCTGGTCAAGGTCGTCAAGGGCCACGCCAGCACCGCGACCATCGAGAAGGACGGCAAGAGCTGCGATATGCGCAAGCTGATGGCCCTCATGGGCATGGGCGTCAAGCAGGGCGACACCGTTACCATCAAGGTCGTGGGTGACGATGAGGACGCTGCTGCCGAAGCCATCCAGAAGTTTATGACCGAGAACCTCTGAGAACCGTCCCCGGACGGATCGGAAAAGTCCCGACACGCTGAAACATTTGCCCCGACAGGCCGGATGCAGGGTGCATGAGCGCGGCGCCTCCCTGCGGGATGCAGGCGGGCGCGGCAGAGGCTGTTTGCCGGCGGCATGGAAGGCGTAACAGGCGTTTTTCGGGTTACACCCTGAGCCCTCGCGGTGATCTGCGGGGGCTTTTTTGAAGGAGAGCCGCCGGGCCCTGCCCCGGCAGGAGAATGCGGCGGAGAAAGGACGAGAAGATATGCAGGTAGGCACCGGTAAAAGCGTATTGAACGGCATTGCCATCGGCAAGCTGAAGATCTACAAGAAGAAGGATACCACCATTTCCACCACGCCCGTGACCGATACCGGCGCGGAGCTGCTCCGCTTCGAGGACGCCCAGCAGAAGGCGATCCAGCAGCAGACCGCCCTTTACGAAAAAGCGCTGGCCGAAGCCGGCGAGGACATCGCCGAGGTGTTCAACATCCACGCCATGATGCTGGAGGACGACGACTTTGTGGACGCCATCCGGGAGATCATCACCAAGCAGAAGATGTGCGCCGAGTATGCCGTCAAGACCGCCGGCACCAACCAGGCCGCCGTCTTTGCCGCCATGGACGACCCCTACCTCCAGGCCCGCAGCGCCGACGTGATGGACATCGCCCAGGCCATGCTGGACATCCTGCAGGGGACCGATGTGGACAGCATGCAGGGCACCGAGCCCTCCATCCTGGTGGCCGAGGACCTGGCCCCCTCCGAGACGGTGCGCCTGGACAAGAGCCTGCTGCTGGGCTTCGTCACCCGGGAGGGCAGCGCCAACAGCCACACCGCCATCCTGGCCCGCAGCATGAACATCCCCGCCCTGATCCAGTGCAAGGAGATCAGCGACGACTGGGACGGCAAGATGGCGGTCATCGACGGCTACAACGCCTGCGTCTATGTGGAGCCCACCCCCGATCTGCTCAAGACCCTGCAAAAGCGCCAGCAGGAGGACAAGAAGAAGCTGGCCCTGCTCCAGGAGCTGAAAGGCAAGCCCAACACCACCCTGGACGGCACCACCATCAACGTCTACGCCAACATCGGCGGCATCGGGGACGTGGGCGCGGTCCAGCAGAACGACGCCGGCGGCGTGGGCCTGTTCCGCTCCGAGTTCGTCTATCTGAACAGCAAGGACTACCCCACCGAGGAGTACCAGTTCGAGGCCTACAAGCAGGTGGTCGAGACCCTGGCGCCCAAAAAGGTCATCATCCGCACCTGCGACATCGGCGCGGACAAGACGGTGGATTATATGAAGCTGGACCACGAGGAGAACCCTGCCCTGGGCTACCGCGCCATCCGCATCTGCCTGACCCGCAAGGACTTCTTCAAGACCCAGCTGCGGGCCCTGCTGCGGGCTTCGGCCTACGGCAACCTGGGCATCATGTTCCCCATGATCACCAGCCTGCGGGAGCTCCACGACGCCAAGAACATCCTGGACGAGTGCCGGGTGGAGCTGGCCGCCGAGGGCAAGAAGATGGGCGAGGTGGAGGTCGGCACCATGATCGAGACCCCCGCCGCCGTCCTGGTGGCCGACGACCTGGCCGAAGAGTGCGATTTCTTCTCCATCGGCACCAACGACCTGACCCAGTACACCTGCGCGCTGGACCGCCAGAACGCCAAGCTGGAGCCCTTTGCCAACCCCCACCACCCCGCCGTGCTGCGCGAGATCAAGATGACCATCGACGCCGGCCACCGGCATGGTATCTGGGTGGGCATCTGCGGCGAGCTGGGCGCTGACGAATCGCTGGTCGAGACCTTCCTGCGGATGGGTGTGGACGAGCTGTCGGTCAACCCCAAGAGCGTCCTGCCCCTGCGCAAGAAGATCCGCAGCCTGGATCTGTCCAAGCCGGCCGCCGCCGTGGAGGGCGACGAGCCGGATGCTTCCAAGGCAAAGGCGGAAGACAAAGCCAAAGCCAAGAAAGCGGATAAGACCGAGAAGGCCAAGGCATAACACACAGCCCTCGGAGGATGCACCCCCGGGGGCTTTTTGGAAACAAGGAGGATGCAAGCTATGGGACTGCCTGAAAATTTCCTGTGGGGCGGCGCGACCGCGGCCAACCAGTGCGAGGGCGCGTACGATGAGGGCGGGCGTGGCCTGTCCACCGTGGACGTGATCCCCTACGGGCCCGACCGGTTCCCGGTCATGCGGGGCGAGATGAAGATGCTGGACTGCGACAGCGCCCACGTCTACCCTTCGCACCAGGCCATCGACCTGTACCACCACTACAAGGAGGACATCCGGCTGTTTGCCGAGATGGGTTTCAAGTGCTACCGGCTGTCCATCGCTTGGACCCGGATCCTGCCCAACGGGGACGACGACACCCCCAACGAGGAGGGCCTGGCCTTTTACGACAGCCTGTTTGACGAGTGCCGCAAGTACGGCATCGAGCCGCTGGTCACCATCTGCCACTTTGACACCCCCATCGCCCTGATCAAGAAATACGGCGGCTGGAAAGACCGCCGGATGATCGACGCCTACCTGAAATACTGCGCCGCCATCTTTGCCCGCTACAAGGACAAGGTGAAATACTGGCTGACCTTCAACGAGATCAACATGCTGCTGCACCTGCCCTTCATGGGCGCGGGCATCCTCTTTGAAGAGGGCGAGGACCCCACCGAAGTCAAATACCGCGCCGCCCACTACGAGATCGTGGCCAGCGCCAAAGCGGTGCGCCTGGCCCACGAGATGATGCCGGGGGCCATGGTGGGCTGCATGCTGGCCGCCGGCCAGTTCTACCCCCGCACCTGCAGCCCCGACGACGTCTGGGCGGCGCTGGAGGCGGACCGGGACAACTACTTCTTCATCGACGCCCAGGCCCGGGGCGCCTACCCCGTCTGGGCCAAAAAGCGGATGGAGAAGGCCGGCGTCCATCTGGACTGCACCCCCGAGGACGAGGCCGACATGCAGGCGGGCACGGTGGACTTTATCTCCTTCAGCTACTATTCCAGCCGCTGCGTGACCACCGACAAGGAGCTGCTGGCCAAGGAGGGCGCCCAGGGCAACGCCGTCTTTGACAGCGTCCAGAACCCCTACCTCAAGACCAGCGACTGGGGCTGGGCCATCGACCCCCAGGGCCTGCGCACCACCATGAACACCCTCTACGACCGCTACCAGAAGCCCCTCTTCATTGTGGAGAACGGCCTGGGCGCCAACGATACCGTGGAGCCCGACGGCAGTGTCCACGACGGCTACCGCATCGAGTATATGCGGGCCCACATCCGCGAGCTCATCAAGGCGGTGGACGAGGACGGCCTGCCGGTGCTGGGCTACACCATGTGGGGCCCCATCGACCTGGTGTCGGCTTCCACCGGCGAGATGAAAAAGCGCTACGGCTTCATCTACGTGGACAAGGACAACGACGGCAACGGCACCCTGGCCCGCAGCCGCAAGGACAGCTTCTACTGGTACAAGCAGGTCATCGCCTCGAACGGCGCCGACCTGGGCGACTGAACAAGCGTCCTCTGGAAAATACAGCGCGAAAAGGCGCCCGGCTTTTGGCCGGGCGCCTTTTATGCTGCGTATCGGGGGTCAGGCGTCTGCCTCGCGGTAGATGCCGAAGGTGTTGTCCGGGTCGGGCATATCCACCCGGGAGGCCCGGCGGTCGACCGCCAGCACGGCGGCCCCCATCAGGGCGAACACCAGGGCCACCACCAGCCACTTGAGCCAATTGGGGATACGGTTCATGGCCGCGCCCTCCTTTCTTTATTCCGGACGGCAGAGCCGCCGGGCGCGGGCCAGCAGCTCGCCGGCCTGGGCGGCGGTCAGGCTGCGGGAGAGGGGGCCGGTGCGGCCCTCGGCGCCGGGGCCGGTGTTGCCCTCCTCCAGGAAAAGGGCTTTGTCCCAGTCGGCCCGGTTGTTCCAGGGCGAAAAGCCCGCCGGGGCGATGTGGGCCCCCAGGCGGCATTCCAGGACGGCAGTCTTGCCGCAGGGCCGCCAGGGCCGGCCCAAATAGACCGAGCCCGCCGGGCAGTCCGAGACAAAGTCGCAGTCCCAAAAGACGAAGCCCAGGCCCTCGGGCGGGGTGCAGGGGGCGGCCACATAGCCCCGGGCCTCGCCGTGGGCGGGGGGATTGTCCGCCGAGCGGAGGACGCACTGCTCAAACAGGGCGTCCGCACCGCCAAAGATGAAGTCGATGTCCCCGGTGATCTGGCAGCCCTGGTAATACTGGGCGCTGGCCCGCCGGGGGACGAACACCCGCGGGCCCAGGAAGCCGTCTTTCTCCCGTTCTGTTTCGGGCAGGGGGGCGCAGAACAGGGTGTCCTGGCTGCCCAGCAGCCGCACCCGGCGGAACACCGCCCGCCGGCTGTCCACATAGGCGGCGATGCCCTGGCCCACCCGGGTGCCGGGGCCGGCGTCGTTCTCGATGGTCATGTCCTCCACCGTCAGCCGTTCGCCGCTGAAAAAGGCGGTCCAGCTGCGGAAAGTGTGGGTGGGCCGCCCGTCGGGGTGGGGCAGCTTGCCGCCGTCGTTCCACACCAGGCGGGTCTCGGTCATGCCGGCCCCCTGCAGGGTGATGTCCTGCTTTTCGCAGGAAAGTTTTTCCCGGTAGGTGCCGGGGCCGATGAGGATCCGTGCGGGGGTATCGTAGGGGACAGCCTGCACCGCCTCGCCAATGGTGGCAAAGTGGCCGCTGCCGTCCTGTGCAACTGTGATGGTGAGCATAAAGGCCTCCATGTTGGGATTCGGATTTATTCTTCGGTGGGCGGAGCTTTCATGGTGAACCAGAACACCGAGCCCTTGCCGGGGGTGCTCTGGACGCCAAAGCGGAACCCGTGCTGCTGGAAGATGGCCTTGGTGATGGACAGCCCCAGCCCGGTGCCCGCCTTGCCGGCGTCGGAACGGGAGCGGTAGTACCGCTCGAAGATATAGGGCAGGTCCTCGGCGGAGATGCCGGGGCCGTGGTCCTCCACTTCCACCCGCACCCCCTCGCCGCAGGGCTCGGCCCGCAGGATGAACACCCCGTCGGGCCCGATGTGGTGCATGGCGTTGCCCAGCAGGTTGTGCAGGGCCCGCTCGATCATGGCGGGGTCGGCGTAGACTTCCAGGGGCGCGTCGGGGAGCTCCAGCTTCAGGGTCCAGCCGTTCTGGGCGCAGACGGCGTCGTACCGCTCGCTGACCTCATCGCACAGCTGGCCCATGTCGAACCGCACCGGCTCGCACTTGTCGGCCCCGCTGGTCACCTTGCTCAGCTCCATCACGCTGGAGACCAGGGCGGTCAGCCGGTCGGCCTCGTCCACGATGATGTTCAGCTGTTCGTCCCGGTGGGCCTTGTCGTCCCCGGTGATGTCCCGCACCGTCTCGGCGTAGCCCTTGATGAGGGTGAGGGGGGTGCGCAGGTCGTGGGAGACGTTGGCCAGCAGGTCCCGCTGCATCTGGGCCGAGCGCTGGACCTCGGTGGCCATCTGGTTGAAGTCCTCGGCCAGGGCGCCCAGCTCATCCCGGCGGTTGGCGTCCACCTGCACGGCGTAGTTGCCCCGGGCCATCTGGCGGGCGGCCGCGGACATGGCCCGCAGCGGCCGGGTGAACCACTGGCTGAACAGCCAGGCCGCCGCCAGGGCAAAGGCGAACACCAGCACCGCCGCCATGGGCAGCATATCGCTCAGCACCTGGCCGGCCTCGGCCACGTGGACCAGGCTGGTGGACACCAGGACCGAATAATCCCCGCCCCGGCTCATGCGGCCCACCACCACCTGGGAAGAGCCGCCGCTGGTGTTCAGCACCTGCATCCAGCTGCCGCTGGCGCGGCAGGCCCGGCGCATCTCGATGACGGTGGACTTGTCCCAGGAGAACCCGGTGTCCGACCGGGCGGACAGGGTGCTGTTGTGCAGCAGGCAGGGGTAGAGGTTTTCGATGGTGATGATGCTGCGCAGGGTGGAGTCGGAGATGTCCACGCAGAAGTTGGTCAGCTGGGTGTTGGCCGCAAGGCTCTCGTACAATTTGGTGCGGAAGGAGCTGTCCACGACCAGGACGCCGAAGTCCCAGCTGGAGATGATGGTGCCCTCGTCCTGGGTCTGGGCGATGAGGTCCACGATCTCGTCGGCCTGGCCGGCCAGCTGCGCCTCGATGCGCTGGTTGTACAGGGGCTCCAGCAGCTGGGTGGACAAAAACCAGTACATCCCCAGCAGCAAAAGGCAGATGAAGGACAAAAACAGCATCAGCTGGGCGCGGATGCCCGGCGAAGGCCGGCGTTGCTGCTTCATACCGCGCCCCCGTTACCGGCGGGCGTCGGGGTCGAACTTGTAGCCGATGCCCCACACCGTGACGATGTAGCTGCGGCAGGCCCCCAGATGGCCCCGCAGCATCTTGACGTGGGTGTCCACCGTGCGGTCCTCGCCGAAATAGTCGTAGTTCCACACCTTTTGCAGGATCTTCTCCCGGGAGAGGGCGATGCCTTTGTTGGACGCCAGAAAGACCAGCAGGTCGAACTCCTTGGGGGTGAGGCTGACTTCCTCGCCGCTGACCCGGACGGTGTGGCTGGCCGTGTCGATGGCCAGCTCCCCAAAGGTCATGACGGAGGCGGCGGTGTCGGTGTGGGCAAGGGTGCGGTTGAGCACCGCCCGCACCCGGGCCACCAGCTCCCGGGGGGAGAAGGGCTTGACCACATAGTCGTCGGCGCCGGCCTCCAGGCCGGCCAGTTTGTCGTATTCTTCGCCGCGGGCGGTCAGGATGATGACGGGGGTGTTGATGTGGCGGCCGCGCATCTCCCGCAGGCAGGTCATCCCATCCATAAAGGGCATCATCAGGTCCAGGATGACCAGGTCGAAGCTGGAACTGGTCACCTGAGCCAGGGCCGCCGAGCCGTCGGCGGCCTCCTCGCAGGTGTAGCCCGCATATTGCAGGTGCTCCCGGATCAATTCCCGGATGCGGGGTTCGTCATCGACGATCAGAATTTTAGCCATAGGGCGGGGGTCCTCCATTTCTTATAATCAAACGGCTGCCGTGCAGCCATACTGCCACATATCCATGATACCTTTATAATAATACGGAAAATGTGAAGAAGTGTGAACAATGGGTGAATCCTTTGGAAAAGATACCTCCATCTTGCATCCCGACCCCGGTATGCTGTATACTGGGGATGCCCCGAACGAGATACGGAAAACAGAAAGGATATCTGCCCATGCGCTTGGGATTGACTGAATTGTTGCTGATCCTCCTCATCGCCCTGCTGGCCTTTGGGCCGGGGGTGTCCCGATGGATGAACCGCTGGTCCCGGCAGGCCCAGGCGGCCCACGCCGAAGAGGCCCGCCGCCGGGCTGCCCGGGAGGCCCAGCGCCAGGCCCGGCGGGCCTACATCCTGCACCGGTTCCAGATCGTGGCGGCGGTGTTTGCCGCGGCCACGGCAGTGGGGCTGGTCTACACCCTGGGCCTGCGCCCCATCGAGGCCGAGCCCCGCAGCTACACCCTCCCCGCCGCGGCGGAACAGGCCGCAGCCCACACCGTCACCGAGACGGCGGCCCTGCCGCTGGAAGGCTATCTGGCCCCGGACGGGGTGGCCGTCCGGGACGGCTGGCTGTATATGGCCGCCCGCCCCGCCGCCGGCAGCGGCAGCGCCCTGCTGCGGATGCGGGAGGACGGCAGCGCCCAGATGGCGGTGCTGACCGAAGAGGGGGTCATCACCTCCTTTGCCTTTGACCCGGCGGGGGATATTTGGTACACGCTGCTGACCGGGACGGGCGGAGCCCTGTGCCGCGCCTCCCACGACGATTGGGGGGCGTCGGTGCAGCAGGTGGTCACCCAGATCGATGGGCGGCCCCTGGCCTACCCGGCGGCGGTGGCGGCCGGCCCCGACGGCAGGATCTACTTTACCGAGGCGGCAGACTTCACCCCCCGGGCCGGCAGCCTGGAGGACGCCCTGCGGGCCGAGCTGATGGGCCACACCGCCACCGGCTGGGTCTATGTATACGACCCGGCGGACCGCAGCGTCCAGCGGGTGCTGGGGGGCCTGGCGGGTGCGTCGGGGCTGGCGGTCTCGCCGGACGGCGGCACCCTCTACGCCGCCGACCTGGGCAGCCGCTGCATCTGGGCGGTGGATACCGGGGCCCGGGAGCTGACCGCCGGGGGCCGGGGCTGCGCCCTCTTTGCGGGGCAGCTGCCCGGCTATCCCGGCGCCCTGGCGGCCGGCCCCGACGGGACGGTCTATGTGGGCTACCGCTGGGCCCGGGCGGACTGGCTGGAGAGCCGGGCCGCCGAACCCGGCCTGCGCGGCATTGCCGCCCGGCTGCCCCGCAGCGTCCAGCGCAGGCTGTTCCATGACGCCAGCCCCCTGGCCCAGAGCTACGCCCCCGACGGCGTATTGGAAGAGGACTATGTCTCCGACGGGGCGGAGGGCTGGGCCCTGGCCCCCAGCGGCAACCGGCTGTACCTGCCCGGCGCCGGGGAGGGCATGACATATTTCAGATTTTAAGAATCGAGGCGTATCGTGATATGACCGAAGAAGAAAAGAAACAGATCACCCGGCAGGCCCGGCAGGCAGCGGCGGAGCTGCTGGCGGTGGCCGGCCTGCAGAAAGGGGACGTGTTCGTGGTAGGGTGCTCCTCCAGCGAGATCGTGGGCGGGCAGATCGGCCACGACAGCAGCCTGGAGGCCGCGCAGGCAGTGTACGAGGGGATCGCGCCGGTGCTGGCCGAGCGGGGCGTCTGGCTGGCGGCCCAGTGCTGCGAGCACCTGAACCGCGCCCTGATCCTGGAGCGGGAGGCCGCCCGGGCCTACGGCTGGGAGGAAGTGTGCGTGGTGCCCCGGCCCCACGCCGGGGGCAGCTGGGCCACCACCTGCTGGAAGCGCTTTGCCCACCCGGTGGCGGTGGAAGAGATCCGGGCCCACGCCGGCCTGGACATCGGCGGCACCCTGATCGGGATGCACCTGCGCCGGGTGGCGGTGCCGGTGCGGCTGTCGCTGGACCACATCGGGCAGGCCGCCCTGCTGTGCGCCCGCACCCGCCCCAAACTGATCGGCGGCGAGCGGGCAAAATACACGGAGGAGGATTGAGGATACCTATGCCGGAACGGAATCTGGAACAAATGGCCCAGGCGGTGGCGGAGATCCGCCGCAAAATGGACGACGCGGCCCGTGAGGCCGGGCGGGACCCGGCCGGGGTCCAGCTGTGCGCCGCCTGCAAGACCCATACCCCTGCGACCATTGCCCTGAGCGCGCAGCTGCCCATCGACCTGTTTGGGGAGAACCACGTCCAGGAGCTGTGCGCCAACTGGGACGCCGGGGCCTACTGCGGCAAGCCGGTGCATTTCATCGGCCATTTGCAGACCAATAAGATCAAAAAGGTGCTGGGCAAGGCCAGCCTGATCCAGAGCGTGGACAGCCCGCGCCTGCTGGCCGCCCTGGAAAAAGAAGCCTCCCGGATGGAGATCGTCCAGGATATTTTACTGGAAGTGAACATCGGCGGCGAGGCCAGCAAGACCGGCGTCGCCCCCGAGGAGCTGTGGGCCCTGCTGGATACCGCCGCGGCCCAGCCCCACCTGCGGGTCAAGGGGCTGATGGCCATCCCGCCGGTGAACGACGACGACCGGGAGAACCGCGCCCTGCTGGGGCAGGTGTATAAACTGTTCGTCCAGGCGGGGGAGCGGGGCTACGAAAACGTCCGGATGGAGACCCTTTCCATGGGGATGAGCGGCGACTTTGAAAACGCCATCCGGGAGGGGGCCACCCTGGTCCGCATCGGCACCGCCATCTACGGCGCCCGGGACTACGGCCCCAAAGCCTGAACATAATGTAGAAAACAGGAGAAAAACAACATGGTGGATTTGAACGACGTGGAAAAACCGAAGTACGGCGACCCCAACCGGCGCCACACTTCGGCGGCGCAGCTGCTGCGGCGGTTTTGGCCCTACGAAAAGAAGTATTGGCGGACCATGGTCCTGGATCTGTTCTGCGCGGCCCTGACCTGCCTGTGCGACCTGGTGCTGCCGCTGATCCTGCGCTACATCACCAACACCGCCGTGGATAACCTGGCGGCCCTGACGGTGGGGGTCGTGCTCAAGCTGGGGCTGCTGTATTTCGTGCTGCGGATCATCGACGGCGCGGCGGCCTACTATATGTCCGATATGGGCCACGTCATGGGCGTGTACATCGAGACGGATATGCGCCGGGACGCCTTTGCCCACCTGCAGCGGCTGAGCGTGGCCTACTACTCCAACAACAAGATCGGCCAGATCATGGGCCGGATCACCAACGACCTGTTCGACGTGACCGAGTTTGCCCACCACTGCCCGGAAGAATTTTTCATCGCGGGGGTCAAGATCCTGGCCAGCTTCCTGATCCTGAGCCGGTACAGCCTGGGGCTGACCGCCCTGCTGTTCCTCTGCGTGCCCCTGATGGGGGTGGTGTCGGTCCGGCTGAACACCAAACTGCGGGCCACCCAGCGGGCCCAGCGGGTCCAGGTGGGCGAGCTGAACGCCCAGATCGAGGAGAGCCTGCTGGGCGAGCGGGTGGTCAAAGCCTTCTGCGCCGAAAAGACCGAGAACGAAAAGTTCGAGGCCGGCAACGGCACCTTCCAGCGGCTGAAAAAGAACAGCTACAAGGTGATGGCGGCCTTCCAGACCTCCACCCGGCTGTTCGACGGCCTGATGTACCTGGTCACCATCCTGGGGGGCGGCATCTTCGTGGTCAAGGGGTGGATCACCCCCGGCGACCTGGTGGCCTACTCGCTGTATGTGTCCACCCTGATCGCGACCATCCGCCGCATCGTGGAGTTTGCCGAGCAGTTCCAGCGGGGCATGACCGGCATCGAGCGCTTTTTCGAGATCCTGGACACCCCCATCGACATCCAGGACGCCCCCGGCGCGGTGCCCCTGCAGCCGGGGCCCGGGGCCATCCGGTTCGACCATGTCAGCTTTGAGTACCCGGACGACCACAACAAGGTGCTGCGGAACGTCAGCATCGACATCCCCGCAGGCCAGCGCCTGGCTCTGGTGGGGCCCTCCGGGGGCGGCAAGACCACCCTGTGCAACCTGATCCCCCGCTTTTACGATGTGACGGCGGGCCGGATCTTCATCGACGGGCAGGACATCCGCAAGGTCACCCTGGAAAGCCTGCGGGCCGCCATCGGGGTGGTCCAGCAGGACGTGTACCTGTTCAGCGGCACGGTGGCCGAGAACATCGCCTACGGCCGCCCGGGCGCCACCCGGGAGGAGATCGCCGCCGCCGCCCGCCTGGCCGGGGCGGAAAAGTTCATCCTGGCCCTGAAGGACGGCTACGACACCTACGTGGGCGAGCGGGGGGTCAAGCTGTCCGGCGGCCAGAAGCAGCGGCTGAGCATCGCGCGGGTCTTTTTGAAAAACCCGCCCATCCTGATCCTGGACGAGGCCACCAGCGCCCTGGACAACGAGAGCGAGATCCTGGTGGGCCAGAGCTTGGAAAAACTGGCCCACGGCCGCACCACCCTGACCATCGCCCACCGCCTGACCACCATCAAGGACTACGACCGCATCCTGGTCCTGGGAGAAGAGGGCATCCTGGAGGACGGCACCCACGACCAGCTGCTGGCAAAGCAGGGGGTCTACTACCGCCTGTGGAACCAGCTGCCCAGCCTGGACCTGATGCTGTGACAGGGTAGCAAACGCATCCCCCCTGCATAAGATGGAGTGACAACCATCTCTTGTGCAAGGGGGAGCTTTTATGTTTTGTGAAAAGATCGCTTCGCTGGCCCTGTGCGCTGTGACAGCGGCCAGCTGCTGCCTGTGTCCCTGGCCGTGGCCCTCCTGGCCCGGCGGTTCGGGCAGCTCCAGCAGTTCCAGCAGCTCCAGCAGCGCGCCGGACATCGACTACTCCGCCATCCTGGAAGGGGACCTGCCCGACGGAGCCAAAAAGGACTTTATCACCTTTGAGGACAACAGCGCCGACGAGTCCGCCCTCCAGAACGCCCTGGGCAGCCTTTCGGCCCAGGCCACCGGCTCGGTGCAGGAGGGCCAGGTCACCCCCATCTACAACACGTCGCCGGGCTATGGGCAGACGGTGGAGGACTTTGTCAAAGCCTGCGGCATCAAGAACACCACCCTCAAGCGGGGCAACAGCCCGGACGGGATGTACTATTATTTTGTCAACAATCCCAGCCTGGATGCCGCCCAGCAGACCCGCTGCGCCGTCCTCTACGCCGCGCCGGGATCGCTGGGGCTGGAAGAAGCCCTGCAGAAGGTGGCCGACCAGATGGACCCGGTGCTGGAAAAGCTGCCCGCCACCAACGCGCCGGGCACGCCGGCCTATCACTACCGGTATGTGGTCTCCACCAGCGCGGCGGGCCGCAGCCTGCCCGGGCCGGACGGGGCCGGCGTCCCGGTCTACTACATCGCCGTGACGGTCACGCGCATCCCCACCCCGGCATAACGGTCAAGGCCCTGCTTTCCTGATAAAAGCAGGGCCTTTGAAGCGTCTTAGGGTGTATCTGAGAATTCAAACATGCTGAGATATTCGCCAAAAAGCGCCAGAT
>HHCFJ05603__coassemble_324_pt1 | contig 71146 bp, 70 predicted proteins | sample HHCFJ05603__metabat2_low_PE_003 | metagenome-assembled genome bin HHCFJ05603 | reverse complement strand
TTGGTCTAAGCCTGATTTAGCTTGTGCTAAGTTTGCTAAAGCCTTAGTTAAGTTTTCTTGATTTGTTGCTAGTTGTGTCTTCAAGTCAGCTAAATCAGCAGTAGCTTTATTTAACTCATTCTTTTTAGCTACTAAATTATCATTAGCTGTTTGAAGATTGCTTTGTGCATCTGCTAATTGTTGTTTAGTTTGTACTAACAATTCTGGTGCTTGTTGCAATTCAGCTAATTGTTGATTCAACTTATTCAAGTCATTTTGAGTTTGATTTAAGTTATCTTGAGCTGTTTGAACTGCTTGTTGAGCTTGATTTACATTATTTGTCGCAACTGTAACTTCGTCTTGAGCTACTCTTTGATTATTTTCAGCTACTTGAGCATCTTGAACATCCTTAGTTGCACTATTAACAGCTTGTGTAGCTTTATCCAAGTTAGTTTGAGCTGCATTAACAGCATTTTGTGCATCTGCCACATCCATAGCTGCTTTATTTTCATTATTTTGAGCTGTGCTTACTGCTTGTTGATCATCAGAAACTTGTTTATTAGCATCATCTAAAGCTTGTTGTGCTTTACCAGCGAAAATATCTTGAGCATTCTTTAAAGCTTATTGCTTATTATTTAAGTCACTTGTTTTAGCTTGTAAATCATTTTGAACTGCTTGAAGATTATCTTGAGCTGTACTTAATGCCGCATTTTTGTTATTCAAATCTTTTTGTAAATCATTAACTTTTTGTGTAATATCAGAAATTTGTCCTTTAACAACTTCACTTTGTTTTTGAACATTATCAACTCTATCTTGAGCTTTAGTTACATTACTTTGAGCTGTGCTTACTGCTTGTTGTGCTTTATTTAAAGCAGTTTGTGCGCTATTAGCTACACTTTGAGTTTGATCAGCTTATTTTTGAAGATTATCAACAACTGCTTGAGCATCCGCTGTATTTGCTTTACTTTGATCTAAATTAGCTTTAGTTGTATCTACATTATTCTTCAACTGTTGTTCTGGAGTTACAGTTGTTTGAACTTTATCATTATTTTCTGTTGTTGGATTGCTTGTTACGCTATCAGCTTTTGTATTTACTGTTAATGCTGTAGCAGAAACAACTGCTGTGGCTGTAGCAATAGTTTTGATTGTCTTTTTCGTTTTCTCTCACCCCGAATTAAATTTTTATTACTAACTACAAATTAATTCTACCCCCCCCCGCTATATTTCCGTCAATATTTTTTAATATTTAAAAATATTGATATTAATAGGTTTTGAGCAAATAAAAAACTACCAGAATTGGATCTGATAGTTTGAAAATAATAATTAAGATTTCAATATTGACTTCTAGACATTATCAGCCTTTTTCTCTTGTTCTTGAGTAACAAATTCAGCTAACGCTTCTTTAGCTTCCTTATTTTGAGTTATTTTCGTTTCATAATCGGACCAGATGGGCGTCTGCTATGTGCAGGAAGTGGTGGCCAACGGCGCGGCGGTCCGCGCCCTCTACCCCGCCGCCCGCACCGCCGTCGAGCTGGGCGGCCAGGACGCCAAGGTCATCTTCTTCCGGGAAGAAAAGGACGGCTCCCTTTCCACCTCCGATATGCGGATGAACGGCAGCTGCGCCGGCGGCACCGGCGCTTTCATCGACGAGATCGCCGCGCTGCTGCGGGTGCCGGCCGAAGCCTTTGAGGCGCTGGCCGCCAAAGGCCGCCAGGTCTACAGCATCTCGGGCCGGTGCGGCGTCTTTGCCAAGACCGACATCCAGACCCTGCTCAACCAGGGGGCCAGCCGGGCGGACATCGCCCTGTCGGCCTTCCACGCCATCGCCAAGCAGACCATCGGCGGCCTGGCCCAGGGCCTGGAGATGACCCCGCCGGTGATCTTTGAGGGCGGGCCCCTGACCTACAACCCCACCCTGATCCAGGTGTTCGCCCAGCGGCTGGGCCTGCGGGAGGACCAGATCATCCGCCCCGGCAACGCCGACACCATCGTGGCCCTGGGCGCGGCCCTGGCCATGGACGAGCTGTATCCCCTGCCCACCGGCCGCGCCGCCCCCATGACCCCCGAGCAGGCGCTGGAGCGGCTGTCGGCCGCGCCCCCCGCCGCCGGGCAGCACCACACCGAGCGCTACTTCGGCTCGGACGCCGAGCGGGACGCCTGGCGGGCCAGCCACGCCCTGCCCGCCCTCCAGACCCCCGACGTCCGGCCCGGCGACACCCTGCGGGTCTACATCGGGGTGGACGCCGGCAGCACCACCAGCAAGCTGGTCCTGCTGGACGAGAATGAGACCGTGCTGGACCGTTTCTACGCCAGCAACCGGGGCGACCCCATCGAGGTGATCCGCCACGGCCTGCAGGAGCTGTACAAAAAGTACAGCGCCATGGGCGTAAAACTGGAAGTATTGGGCTTTGGCACCACCGGCTACGGCGAGGTGATGCTGAGCAAGGCCTTCGGCGGGGACTATCACACGGTGGAGACGGTGGCCCATGCGGCGGCCGCCTGCCACTACCTGCCCGACGTCACCTTCCTGCTGGACATCGGCGGCCAGGACATGAAAGCCATCTGGATCCAGGACGGCGTGGTCACCAACATGCTGCTGAACGAGGCCTGCTCCTCGGGTTGCGGCTCCTTCCTGGAGGAGTTCGCCGCCTCGCTGGGCATCCCGGTGGAGGGCATTGCGGACGCGGCTTTCCGCGCCCAGAACCCCGCCGAGCTGGGCAGCCGCTGCACCGTCTTTATGAACAGCAGCATCATCACCGAGCAGAAAAACGGCCGCACCCCCGACGACATCATGGCGGGGCTGTGCCGCTCCATCATCAAAAACGTCTTTACCAAGGTGGTGCGCATCCCCAACACCGATGTGCTGGGCAGCCGGATCGTGGTGCAGGGCGGCACCTTCAAAAACGACGCGGTGCTCCGGGCGCTGGAGCAGTACCTGGGCCGCACCGTCACCCGTGCCCCCTACCCCGGCGAGATGGGCGCCATCGGCGCGGCTTTGCTGACCAAGCGCCAGGCCGAGGCCAGCGGCAGCCCCGCCAGCCACTTCATCGGCTTTGAGGCGCTGGATTCCTTCGCCTACACCCAGACCCAGAACGAGCCCTGCCCCTTCTGCCAGAACCACTGCAGCCGGACGGTCATCCGATTCCCCACCGGGGAGAGCTTTGTCACCGGCAACCGCTGCGAGCGGGGCGAGATCCTGGGCGACCCCCGCGACAAGGCCGTCCAGGCCAGGGTCCGCCAGACCAATCAGTCCATCCAGAGCGTCCCCAACCTGTTTGCCCTGCGGGAAAAGCTGCTCTTCGCCGACTACGACGCCCCCGCCCTGGCCCCCGACCGCGGGGTGACCATCGGCATCCCCCGGGTCCTCTCCTTCTGGGAGACCATGCCTTTCTGGAACGCTTTCTGGCGCAGCCTGGGCTTCCGGGTCCAGCTGTCGGGCAAAAGCACCCGCCCCCTGTACGAGGAGGGCCTGTCCGCCGTCACTTCGGACACCGTCTGCTTCCCGGCCAAGCTGGTCCACGGCCACCTGCGGGACCTGGCCCGGCGGAAGGTGGACCGCATCTTCATGCCCTCCATCACCACCGTCCAGCCTGACGGCGCCGCCGCCACCAGCGAGTCCATGTGCGCGGTGGTCAAGGGCTACCCCATCGTCATCCGCAACTCGGACGACCCCCAGCGCCGCTGGGGCATCCCCTTCGACGCGCCGCTGTTCCACTGGCACCACCACGCCGACCGGGACCGCCAGCTGGCCGACTACATGGCCTCCGCCTTTGGCATCGGCCCCGAGCTCACCCGGCAGGCCATCGCCGCCGGCGACGCAGCCCAGGCCAGCTTCTCCGACCAGCTGAAGGCCGCCGGGCAGGCGGTGCTGGACCGCTGCCACGCCGAAAACAGCTACGCGGTGGTGCTGGCCAGCCGCCCCTACCAGAACGACGAGCTGGTCAACCACGCCCTGCCCGAGCTGTTCGTCAGCCTCGGCATCCCGGTGCTGACCAACGACTCCCTGCCCGACGTGAACAAGGTGGACCTCTCCCGCAGCCGGCTGGACATCGTCAACAACTACCACGCCCGGATGCTGGCGTCGGCGGTGCTGGCCGCCCGGGACGACTGCCTGGAATACGTCCAGATCGTCAGCTTTGGCTGCGGCCACGACGCCTACCTGTCGGACGAGATCACCCGCATGATGCACGAGATCTCGGGCAAGAGCCCCCTGATCCTCAAGCTGGACGAGAGCGACGCCCAGGGCTCCCTCCGCATCCGGGTGCGCTCCTTTGTGGAGACGGCGGCCATCCGCCGGGCCCGGGGTATCCGCGCCGAAGTCAGGCCCCTGCCCGATCCCTACCCCGTCAAGTTCACCAAAGCGGACGTGAAGGAGCGCGTGGTCCTGGTGCCCAACACCTCCCACGCCTTCTGCCGGGTGATGTCGGCGGCCTTTGCGGCCCAGCACATCCGGGCGGTGCCCATGGACCTGGGCCGGGAGGAGGCCATCCGCCTGGGCAAGCAGTACGTCCACAACGACATCTGCTTCCCGGCGCAGATCGTCATCGGTGAGGCCCTGGCAGCCCTGCGCAGCGGCCGGTACGACACCCGCCACACCGCCGTGGCCATGGCCAAGTACATCGGCGACTGCCGCCTGACCCATTACGGCGCGCTGCTGCGCAAAGCCCTGGACGACGCCGGCTTTGCGGACGTCCCCATCCTGACCAACGACGACAAAGACAGCCACCACATGCACCCCGGCTTCAAGATGAACCTGGTGTCCTCTTTGAACCTGGCGTTCTCGCTGCCCATGATCGACGTCATGGAAGAGCTGCTGCGCAAGATCCGCCCCTACGAGAAGGTGCCCGGCTCTGCCGAGGCCGCCTTTGAGGCCGGCATGGACGCCATCGTGGAGGGGATGACCCGCCGCGGCATCCCCGGCCTGAAAAAAGGCTTTGAACAGGCCATCGACCGGATGAAGGCGGTGGAGTACGACCGCAGCGCCCCCCGGCCCACCGTCCTGATCGTGGGCGAGTACCTGCTCAACTTCCACCCCGGCGCCAACCACGACATCGAAAAATACCTGGAGGCCAACGGCTTTGAGATCATCGAGGCCCGGATGACCGACGTCATCCGCAAGACCTACTTCTACATGGACGCCCAGATCAAGGAATACCACATCACCAAGCCCCTGGGCGAAAAGCTGTGGTACCGCACCGCCGACGAGGCCTTCAACGCGGCCCACGCCCTGACCGACTCCATCGCCCGGCGGCACCCGCTGTACCGCAAGGCCGCGCGGATGCAGGACATCGTCCGGGCCAGCGACCCCATCATCCACCACACCTTCGACGCCGGCGAGGGTGTGCTGATCCCCGCCGAGATCCTGCACCACGCCAAAGAGGGCTGCCGCAACTTCATCATCCTGCAGCCCTTCGGCTGCCTGCCCAACCATGTGGTGGGCCGCGGCGTTGCCAAGCGGCTCAAGGAGATGTACCCCGACGCCCAGATCCTGCCCCTGGACTACGACCCCGACGTCAGCTTCGCCAACCTGGAAAACCGCCTGCAGATGCTCATCATGACCGAGAAGGCCAGGCAGCAGGCGGCGGCCGCCCACCGCAGCGGCGACGATCACAGCGCGCCCCCTGCGCCGCCCGCCGCCGCCCACGAGCCTGTGGACCGCCGCCCCGCCGCCCGCCGCCGGGGCAGCCGGACCGCCGCCGTGGTGCCCGCCCAGTCCTGACCTGTTTGGAGTGGATCCGGTTTCCAAATCCAGAGACGGCTTTTAAGGAATCAGCCCCGCTTTTCCCGCTGCGGAAAGGCGGGGCTTTCTGCGTGTGCGGCCAAGCGGCGGCCTGCAACTTTTGTACATATGATGCAGGGCAATGCAGTTTTGTATTAAATGTTTCAAAATCTACGTTTCTTGTAACTTTTTCTGTAAAATGTATCCAAAACTTTTGCCGCAAAGTTGTCAACCTTTACTATTGCACATCGTTTCGAAACAAAGGTATAATAGGTGTTAGACAGGGTCTGTCCCTTAAGCGTGTGGAGGGCCGGCCCGTTATCGAGTTTGTATTCAGTGAAGGAGAATGCTATTATGAAAATGATTTCTCGCCGCGACTTTCTGAAGGCTTCTGCCGTTGTCGGCGCGACTGCTGCCCTGACTGCCTGCGGCGGCGGCGATTCCAGCTCGACTGCATCGTCCGCATCTTCCACCGCTCCCGCTTCCTCGGCCCCGGCTGAGTCCAGCGCGGAGAACGCTGCTTCCGGCAGCGCCACCATCGGTATCTGCATCTATCAGTTCGCCGACAACTTCATGACCCTGTACCGCGCCGACCTGGAGGAGTACCTCGGCGAGCTGGGCTACAGCGTCACCATCATGGACGGCAAGAACGACCAGTCCACCCAGACCGAGCAGATCAACACCTTCCTGCAGCAGGGTGTGGACGTGCTCATCATCAACCCGGTCCAGACCACCTCGGCCCAGACCATCGTGGACACCGTCTCTCCCTCCAATATCCCCATCGTCTTCATCAACCGTGAGCCCGACAAGTCCGTTCTGGACAGCTATCCCGACAAGTGCTGCTACGTGGGCGCCGACGCCCGCCAGTCCGGCACCTACCAGGGCGAGCTGATCCTGGAGACCGACACCCAGGGCGACATCAACGGCGACGGCACCATTACTTACATCATGTGCAAGGGCGACCCCGAGAACATCGACGCCCAGTACCGCACCGAGTACTCCATCAAGGCCCTGGAGGATGCCGGCAAGACCGTCAACTGCCTGTACGAGTACCTGGACAACTGGGACCAGACCCTGGCCCAGCAGGACGTGGCCAACGCCCTGGCACAGTACGGCGACCAGATCGAGGTCGTGTTCTGCAACAACGACGCCATGGCTCTGGGCGCTCTGCAGTCCATCCAGCAGGCCGGCCGCACCGTGGGCACCGACATCTATCTGGTGGGTGTTGACGCCCTGGCCGACGCTGTCCAGGCTGTTCTGGACGGCAACATGACCGGCACCGTGCTGAACGACGACGTGGGCCAGGCCACCGCCGCCACCGAGGCCACCCGCCTGTACGTCGAGGGCGAGCCCGTCGAGCAGTACTACTGGGTCGACTACGTCAAGGTCACCCCGGAGAACGCCGCCGACTACCTCTGATGTCACGGCTGCCTGAACGGAATTTGTATTTCCTTTGATCCCTAACGAATGAGAGGTGCGTGCGTGGGAGCGGACAGTTGGCTTCTCGCGCACGCCCTTTCTGTTGTGTGTTGTTATCTTACGATAAAGGAGGCTCTACGGAATGGCAGAGTACCGTCTGGTCATGCGAGACGTCGTCAAGGTCTTCCCCGGCGTCAAAGCTCTGGATCATGCCCGGCTTGAGCTTCGCCCCGGTTCGGTCATGGCCCTGATGGGCGAGAACGGCGCCGGCAAGTCCACCCTGATGAAATGTATGTTCGGCATTTACAAGATGGACGAAGGCGAGATCGAGTACGAAGGACAGAAGGTTACCATCCCCACCCCGCTGGACGCTCTGAAGCGCGGCATCGCCATGGTGCACCAGGAGCTCCAGCCCATCCCGGCCCGGACTGTCGCCGAAAATATCTGGCTGGGCCGCTACCCCACCAAGCATTACGGGCCCATCGTCATGGTGGACCACGCCAAAATGTACGAGGACACCGAGGAGCTGCTCAAGCGCCTCAAACTGGACATCAACCCCCGCGCCAAGCTGGGCAGCCTGAGCATCGCCCAGATGCAGATGGTGGAGATCGCCAAGGCTGTCTCGGCCAACTGCAAGGTGCTGATTTTGGACGAGCCCACTTCGTCCCTGACCGCCAACGAGGTCGAATCCCTGTTCCGCATCATGCGGGAGCTGAAGAGCCAGGGCGTCGCGCTGGTCTACATCAGCCACAAGATGGACGAGATCAAGGTCATCGCCGACGAGATCACCATCATGCGCGACGGCCAGTACATCGGCAAATGGAACGTCGCCGACATGACCAAGGAAGAGATCATCGCCAAGATGGTCGGCCGCGAGCTGTCCAACCAGTACCCTCCGCTGGAGAACCGTCCCTCCAAGGACGTCATGCTGAAGGTCGAAGACTTCACTTCCATCCATCCCCGCTCCTTCCGCCACTGCAGCTTTGAGCTGTACAAGGGCGAGATCCTGGGCGTGGCCGGCCTGGTGGGCGCCCAGCGCACCGAGCTGATGGAGGGCATCTTCGGCCTGCGCGCCCACACCTCCGGCAAGGTGTGGATCAAGGGCGAAGAGGTGCACATCAAACAACCCCGGGACGCCATCGCCAAGAGCGTCGCCCTGCTGACCGAGGACCGCCGCGCCACCGGCATCATGGGCGTGCTCAGCGTCGCCGACAACATCTCCATCGCCTCCCTCGACGCGCTGCGCAAGGGCCCCATCTTCCTGGACAACAAGAAGATCCTGGACCTGGTCCAGACCAACAAGGACAAGATGGCCATCAAAGTGCCCAGCCCCAAGACCCAGATCAAGAGCCTGTCGGGCGGCAACCAGCAAAAGGTGCTGATCGCCCGGTGGCTGGCCAACAACCCCGACATCCTGATCCTGGACGAGCCCACCCGCGGCATCGACGTCGGCGCCAAGTATGAGATCTACTGCATCATCGCCGAACTGGCCAAGCAGGGCAAGAGCATCATCATGATCTCCTCCGAAATGAGCGAGATCATCGGTATGTCCAACCGGGTCATGGTCATGTGCGACGGCCGCATCACCGGCTTCATCGACGGCAAGGACGCCACCCAGGAAAACATCATGGCGCTCGCCACCCAGTTTGAGACCGCACCGAAAAAGGCTGCGGCCAATCAGTGAATAAGGAGGCAGTCTAATCGTGGAAGCTACCAAGAAATCGACCGGCCAGATCATCAAGAGCTGGCTTGGCAATAACGCCATCGTTGTGCTGATGATCCTTGTATCCCTCATCGTCGGCATCATCCATCCCAACTTCTTCGGCCCGACCAACATCATCAACCTGCTCAAAAACGTGTCCATCCGCTACATCATCGCGCTGGGCATCTCGGGCTGTCTGATCACCACCGGCAACGACCTGTCGGCCGGCCGTCTGGCAGGCTTTGCCGCCTGCCTGGCCTGCATCTTTGCGCAGAACGCGGATGCGCCCAACAAGTTCTATCCCGGCCTGCCCACCCTGCCCACCATCGTGGTCTTCCTGCTGGTCATGGCCATCTGCGCGGTGGTCGGCCTGTGCAACGGCCTGGTCGTCTCGTACCTGCGGGTGCAGCCCTTCATCGCCACCCTGGGCATGCAGCAGGTGGTGTACGGTATCTGCCTGGTCTACACCGGCGGTACCCCCATCGGCTCCCTGAACTCGGGCTTCACCTCCATCGCCATCGACAACTTCCTCGGCGTCCCCATCCTGATCTGGATCGCCGTCATCGTGGCCGTTTTCTTCTGGTTCCTGTACAACAAGACCCGCCACGGCAAGTACATGTACGCCATCGGCGGCAACGAGTCCGCTGCTGAGGTCGCCGGCGTCAACGTCGCGGCCACCAAGATCCGCATCTACATCCTGGCTTCCTGCATGTTCGGCCTGGCCGGCTGCCTGCTGGCTGCCAAGTCCGGCGGCGCATCGGTCAACACCGCCCAGAGCTACGAGCTGGACGCCATCGCGGCTGCCACCATCGGCGGCGTTTCCACCACCGGCGGCGTGGGCACCGTCCCCGGCATCCTGGTCGGCGTGCTGGTCTTTGAGCTGATGAAGGTCGCGCTGCAGTTTATGAACGTCAACTCTTCCTACACCTACATTGTCCAGGGCCTTGTCATCATCCTGGCCGTCGCCATCGACATCCGCAAGTACCTGGCCAAGAAGTAAATTCCACACGCATTCCCAACAAACGACTTATTCCTAAAACGTCCCGTCCAGCCGACATGTGCGGATGGACGGGACACATACAGGGAAATTGAGCGCTGAGAGTGTGCGAGCCGCTTTGCGGCGAGTGCGCGGTTCAGCGCTCAATTTTGTCCCCAGGGGGATACCAGGGGGAAGGAATTTCTGTCCTGCGCAGCAGGCAGAAATGGGTCCCCCCTGGAGCGTGGCGCTTTTGCGCCACGCTGGGGCCGCCGGGCTGACCGGCGGCCCTTCTGCGTATCCCCCGGCGCGACTGGCGCGGGCTTGCATTTTTCCTTTCCGGCCGCTATACTTACCTGTAAAAGGAGGGAGCTTCCATGCCCGAACACGATACCCAGCCCGCCGCCCCCACGCCGGAAGAGCGGGAGGCCCAGCTTGCCGCCCGGGAGGCCGCCCTGGCTGCCCGGGAAGCGGAGCTCGCCGCCCGGGAGGCCGAAGCCGCCCAGGACCACGCCCCCGCAAAGGGCGGCCTGCTGAACAACGGCGACCCCCACTTCAAAAACGAGAAGGAAAAGATCTACGACCACTTCCCCCTCAGCGTCCACCAGATGGACATCCTGATCGGGGTGCTGGTGGCGCTGATCGTGATCTTCGTCTTTTTGGGGGTCAACCAGATCAGCTTTTTCGGCCTGTTTTGATCCGGGCCGCCCCAGCCGCAACATCAAAATGCCGCAGAGCGCTGCGCCCGGCCCAACGGCCCGGCACACGCCCTGCGGCATCTGTGTTGTATACAGTCCGGACCGACGTCCGGGAAGCTTTTTCGTTTGTCAGATCAGCCCCTGCACCAGGATGGCCAGGATCAGGATGGGCAGCACGAACTGCAGGTACCGCTTGAACCACTTGGACTTGGGCAGCTTGATGCCCTCGCCGGCGTTGGCCTCGGCAAAGTACTTGTCGTAGCCCCAGCCCCACTTGCTGACGCAGAACAGCAGGAAGATCAGCGAGCCGATGGGCAGCAGCAGGTTGCTGACCAGGAAGTCCTCGGTATCCAGGACATTTTTGCCGCCCAGGAAGGTCAGGCCGCTCCAGAGGTTGTAGCCCAGCACACAGGGCACGCTGGCCACCAGGACGATGACCATATTGATGAGGCAGGACTTTTTGCGCTCCCAGCCAAAGCAGTCACAGCAGATGACCAGGATGTTCTCAAACACCGCAATGACGGTGGTGAAGCTGGCGAAGGACATGAACACGAAGAACAGGCTGCCCCACAACCGCCCGCCGGGCATATTGACAAAGACCTCGGTCAGGGTGATGAAGATCAGGGAGGGGCCCTGGTCCGGCTCGATGCCGTAGGCAAAGCAGGCCGGGAAAATGATCATGCCGCTCATCATGGCCACAAAGGTGTCCAGTGCGCAGATGCGGATGGCCTCGCCGGGCAGGGTGTTGTCCCGCTTCATGTAGCTGCCAAAGATCTCCATGGCGGCGATGCCCAGGCTCAGGGTGAAGAAGGACTGGTTCATGGCGGCCATGGCCACGTTGCCGATGCCCACCTCGGCGGCGCGCTCCACGCTGGGCAGCAGGTAGAAGGACACGCCCGACCCCGCGCCGGGCAGCAGGACGCTGTTGACGGCCAGGATCACGATCAGGACCAGCAGGGCGATCATCATCCATTTGCTGATCCGCTCCAGGCCGTTCTGCAGCCCAAAGCTGACCACCGCAAAGCCCGCAATGACGATCACCACCATCCACAGGCCCATCTCGGCGGGGTTGGACAGCATGGTGTTGAAGGCGTCGGCCGCGTGGCCGGCCCCCAGGTCCACAAACTGGCCGGTGGCAAACTTGGTGAAGTAGTCCAGCATCCAGCCGGCCACGGTGGTGTAGTACATCATCAGCAGGTAGCAGCCCGCCATGCAGAACCACCCGTGGATATGCCATTTGGAGCCCGCCGGCTCCAGCGCCTGATAGCCCTGCACCGCGCTTTTGCGGCTGGCACGGCCCACGGCCAGCTCCATGGTCAGCACCGGCACGCCCATGATGACCAGGAACATCAGGTAGAACAGCACGAACAGGCCGCCGCCGTTCTGCCCCACCAGGAACGGGAAGCGCCACACGTTCCCGATGCCGATCGCACAGCCCGCGCTGACCAGGATGAAGCCCAGCCGCGAGCCAAAGGTTTCACGTTTCATGATTTTCCTCCTAAACAATCTACATACGCCGGTATGAGCGGCCTCTCTATTGTATCCGCCCGGAGGACAGGATGCAAGGGGGAACCCGGCTTTTTGCCCTGCGGCGGCAAAAAATCGTTTGATTTGATGCTATCCATCGAAAAAATCGAAGGCCCTGCCATCCGACAGGGCCTTCCCGGTTTCTATTTGCTTCAGGTGCGGACCAGCAGCAGCGCATAGACGGCGCGGCCGTCCGGGCCGTCCTCCACGCTGAGGTAGACCTGGCACGCCGTGCCTTCCTTCCGGGCGGCGCTCATCTCCTGCACCGCCGCCGGCAGGGTCGCAGCGTCCGGCCCGGCTGCACCGGGCAGCGTGGGCATCCGCAGGATGCAGCAGACGCCCGCTTCCTCCGAGGCCAGCAGGCTGGGCAGATCGCTGTAGACGGCAGCGTCCACGCCCGCCCGGCGCAAAGACGCTTTCAGGGCCCGCGTCAAGCCGCTCCCGTCCGCCGTCCGCCGGTTCAGGGCCTGATTCAGCGCATCCTGGACCCGCTGGTTGCCGCCGGCTTCCAGGCCGCTTTGGGCCAGGGCATCCTTATAAATGGCGGCCAGCGCTTCCGTTCCGTCCTCCCCCAGGAGGGCGGAGGTCCCCACCCCCGCGGGGTCCTCCACGTCGCTCGGGTCATACAGGCTGCTGCACCCGGTCAGGCAGCCGGCGGCCAGCAGGGCCGACGCAAGCAGGGCGGCACACATGAGATGTTTCAACACAATATCCTCCTTTCAAACCTTGGCAGGTTCCATCAAGTTTAGTTTAACACAGAGTTTAGATAGAATCAACGAATTGTTACACTCTTTTTGTTAACCAAACGTTATATACTTCTTTATACAATAGTTAAAAATTGTACAAAGAGGCTTTTCATGTACGAGTTTGACCTTGGGTTAAAAATCAAGACTTACCGGATCTCCATCAACTTGACGCAGGCCCAGTTCGGCGAGCGGATCGGCGTGTCGGGCGCCGCCGTCTCGTTTTACGAGACCGGCACCCGGACCCCCTCCCACCGCGTCCTGATGCGGATCGCCAACGTGATGGGCGTCTCCATCGACTCTCTGCTGGGCAAAGCGATGTTTGATCCCGTAAGCCCACCGGCCGACAATGCCGTCACCCTGGACATCACCCACCTCACCGCCGAACAGCGCCGCATCGTGCGGCGGACGGTGGAGCTTTTCAACGCCTACAACCGCCTCCAGCAGGAAAACGCCCTGCCCGCCCCCCTGGACGGGGAGGCCGCCGTACAAGAATAGCATCCCGCCGTCCCGGGCATCCTGAACAAAAAAGGAGGCCCGCAGATGGACAAAAAGGACAAGAAAAAGACCAAACACGCCCCGGAGGCAGCCGCAGAGCAGCCCGACGGCAGCAGCGGGGAGACCGAGCGCCGCGCCTTTGCCCAGGAGCAGCTGGAGACCATGGGCACCGTCAGCCTGACCAAAGGGGCCCACGCCATCCACTGTCTGACCGTGATCGGCCAGATCGAGGGACATGTGGAGGCCCCCCAGGGCCAAAAGACCACCAAATACGAGCACGTCATCCCCCAGCTGGTGGCGGTCCAGGAGGACCCCGCCATCGAGGGGCTGCTGGTGCTGCTGAACACGGTGGGGGGCGACGTGGAAGCCGGGCTGGCCCTGGCCGAGCTGATCGCCGGCATCTCCAAGCCCAGCGCCACGCTGGTGCTGGGGGGCGGGCACTCCATCGGCATCCCCCTGGCGGTCAGCGCCCGGCGCAGCTTTATCGTGCCCACCGCCACCATGACCGTCCACCCGGTCCGCCACTCGGGGATGATTTTGGGCGTGCCCCAGACCATGCGCTGGTTCGAGCAGATGCAGGAGCGGATCACTGGCTTTGTGGAGCGCCACAGCCAGATGCCGGCAGGCCGCTTCAACGAGCTGATGCTCCACACCGGCGAGCTGGTCATGGACATGGGCACCGTCCTGGACGGGCGGCGCGCCGTAGAGGAAGGGTTGATCGACCAGCTGGGCGGCCTGTCCGAGGCCATGCGCTGGCTCTACCGCGAGATCGAATCCCAGGGCTGACCGGCCCCGAGTCCCCGCCAAGGGCGGGGATTTTTTTGTGCCGGGGCGGGGCACTTTGTGAAAGAAACCGCAAAAACATTGACAAGGGTTTGACATTCTTCCGGATTGCTGTATACTAGGAATATAGAGTTAGAGAGCAAAACGTCTCATTCCGGCCAAGATTTCTACATTTTGGGCGCCACTATTCCACAAATCATTGTACATGAGGAGGTCCTGTCATGAATCCGTCCGCTAAGGCTTCGGTGCCGGTCATCCGCCGCCTGCCCAAATACTACCGCTACCTCCGCGCCCTCAAGGACGCGGGCGTTGGCAGCATCTCTTCCCGGGAGCTGGCCGCCCAGATGGGCACCACGGCCTCCCAGGTCCGCCAGGACTTCAACTGCATCGGCAACGTCAACGGCCGGCAGGGCATCGGCTACTCGGTGGATAAGCTGCTGTACATCCTGGAGGGTCTGCTGTTTGGCGGCGGCGACCGCCTGCCCGCCATCCTGATCGGCTGCGGGCGTCTGGGCACCGCGGTGAGCAGCTTCATCGCCAACAACAACAACGGTTTCACCCTGATCGCCGCCTTCGACGTCAAGCCCGAGCTGATGGGGCAGACCATCAGCGGCATCCCCATCCGCCCCCTGGACAGCCTGGAGGACTTCTGCAGCGAGCATCACCCCCAGATGGCGGTCCTCTGCGTGCCCCGCAGCGGGGCCGAGCAGATCAGCGGCCGGCTGGTGGAGCTGGGCATCCGGGGCTACTGGAACTTTTCCCACTACGACCTGTCGGTGCCCTACCCCGACGCGGTGGCGGAAAACGTCCACCTCGGCGACAGCCTGATGAGCCTGGGCTACCGGCTGCGCAACGACTGACCGGGCGCGGCCCGGCCCCAACCCTGTCCGATCCGGCCTGCGCACACCGTCCAGGCCGGATCCCTTTTCGACCGTCCACCCATCGTTTCGAGGCATTGTATGGCAAAGCTTTATTTCCGGTACGGCGCGATGAACAGCGGCAAAAGCACCGCCCTGATGCAGGTCGCGCACAACTACGAAGAACAGGGGATGCGGGTGCTGATCCTGAAACCTCAGGTCGACTCCAAAGGGGGCGGCGAGCTGGTCAGCCGGCTGGGGGTGCGGCGGAAAGCCGACCTCCTGATCCGCCCCGGCGACGATGTGTTCCTGGCGGTGGAGGCCGACCGCGCCGCCCACCAGACCCCGCTGGCCTGCGTCCTGTGCGACGAGAGCCAATTCTTCACCCCGGCGCAGGCCGAGCAGTTGTTCATGGTCACCGTCGATCTGGGCATCCCGGTCATCTGCTACGGGCTGCGCAGCGATTTTTCCCTCCAAGGCTTCCCCGGTTCCACCCGCCTGATGGAGCTGGCGCACACCATCGAGGAGATGAAAACCATCTGCACCTGCGGGCGCAAAGCCATCTGCAACGCCCGCAAGGTGGGGGGCAAGTTCGTCTTTGAGGGCGAGCAGGTGGCCATCGACATGGAAAACGACGTCCAGTACGTCAGCATGTGCCCCCAGTGCTATTTCCGGGAGCGGCGCGCTTTTTACGCCGCGCGCCGGGAAAAATGACTTCTTATCGCCGGGGCCGGGCCCGGAGGGGCCTGCCTGCCCCGCGCAAATGTTGCCCACACGCGCCGCGCGCGCCGCAGCTGCCTGCCGCGGCGCTTTTCTGTTGCCGGCGGCGGGGCGGGTCCGGGATCGCCCGGCGGGCCGGAGGCGGACAGGGCCTTGCAAAATCGTTAATATATCAGCAATTTAAAAACTTATTCCGTCACTTTTCCCCAAAATCTGTACAAATCGCTGTTGTGTACAAGTTGCACAACTTTTTGTTGCAAGTTTGGATATTTCGGCAAATGCTCCGAAAGGCTTGTTTTCAGTATAGCAAGATATGCGCGTTTTTGCCTTTCAAACCACAATTTGCGTCTTTCTTTTCGCGCAGTTTTTTGTTATCATAATTGTATACAAGGGGGGGTCAGCGATAGCCCCCTGAGAGTTTTGTGTTTTACAATTAGGAGGAGAAAAAATGAGCAACGCAATTTCCCGTCGTGACTTCCTGAAGGTCACCGGTGCTGTGGGTGCAGCCGGCTTGTTGGCTGCCTGCGGCGGCGGCAGCAGCTCTTCTACTGCAGCCAACTCCGCTCCCGCTTCTGTGGCCGCCCCCACGGGCGACGCCGTTGAGCTGAGCATCAGCTGGTGGGGCGGCGAGTCCCGCCACGAGGCTTACCAGGCAGCCATCGCCGCCTTCAGCGAGGCCAACTCCAACATCACCGTCAACCCCACCTTCGCCGCATGGTCCGGCTGGGAGGACACCATGTCCACCAAGTTTGCCGGCGGCGTGGCCGAGGACGTCTGCCAGGTCAACTGGAACTGGCTGTACAACTACTCCGGCAATGCCCAGACCTTCCTGGATCTGAACAGCGTCTCCGATTACATCGACTTCTCCCAGTGGGATGAGGCCACCCTGGGCGCCTGCTATGTGGCAAACTCCCAGCAGGCCGTGCCCGTCTCGATGACCGGCCGTATCTTCTACTGGAACATGACCACCTTCAACAAGGCCGGCATCACCGAGGTGCCCAAGACCCTGGACGACCTGATGGCCGCCGGCGCCGCCTTCCAGAGCCAGCTGGGCGACGACTACTATCCCCTGCACCTGGGCGGCTACGACCGTATGATCCTGACCGTCTTCTATCTGGAGTCCATGTACGGCAAGGACTGGGCCGACCCCGCCACCTCCACCCTGAACTACACCGCCGACGAGATCGCCGAGGGCCTGGACTTCATCAAGAGCCTGGTGGACAACCATGTGGTCATGCCCCTGCCCACCTACTACGGCAACAACGGCTCCACCGCCGCCAACCAGTCCAACGAGTGGATCACCGGTAAGATCGCCGGCATCTTCGAGTGGGATTCCTCCGCTGCCAAGTACCAGGATTCCCTGGACGAGGAGAACCGCCCCGGCTTCACCGTCGGCGAGGAGATCAAGTTCGGCGATTACAACGGCGGCTTCACCAAGGTGTCCATGGGCCTGGCCATCACCCAGACCTGCCAGCACCCCGCCGAGGCTGCCATGCTGATCAACTTCCTGCTGAACGAGGAAGAGGGCGCCTCCATCATGGGCTCTGAGTGCGGCATCCCCGCCTCCAAGTCCGGCCTGGCCGCCGCCGAGGCTGCCGGCGCCATCGACGAGCTGGTGGCCGAGGCCAACGGCAAGGTCATGGCGTTCAACGCCTTCCAGCTGGACCCCCTGTTCGAGGACGACACCCTGAAGGCCGACGGCACCGGCGTCTACCAGGAAGTCTTTGACACCATCGACTACGACGGCGCATCCGGCGCCGATGTGGTGGACATCCTGCTGGACGGCATGGAAGGCGTGGGCTACACCATCAACGCTTAATCGGTTTTTGCAAGGCTCCTTTTGCCGAAAGGCAGCTGTGTTGTAAAAGCGCCAACGGGAGGGGCGCCTGTATCCCTCAAGATCCGGGTGCTCCTCTTTTTCCGGCGCAAATTTAGGCTTTTTGCCCTATAGTTTTGCGCAAAAGCATCCATTTTACAGCACCATGCTGCATTTTGAAGTTATATCACACTATAAAAAGGAGGAATCCCCTGATGAAAGCAAACAATGCGCCTGCGGTCGGGCGCACGCCGTTTCAGAAGTGGTGCGACAAGTACCAGGGTCTGTTTTACCTGATCCCCTGGATCATCGGCTTTGTCGTTTTCAAAGCGATCCCCTTCGGTCAGTCGCTGTTCTACAGCTTTACTGACATGAACTTCTTCAACGGCATCAGCGAATACGGCCTGATGAACTACATCGACGCCTTCACCACCAGCCGGATCACCAAGGCGCTGATCACCACCTTCCAGTATTCGTTCATCACCGTGCCCCTGAAGCTGATCTTCGCGCTGTTCATCGCCTACATCCTGAACTTCAACATCAAGTTCGTCAACCTGTTCCGCACGGCTTACTACATCCCGTCCATCCTGGGCGGCTCGGTGGCCATCGCCGTGCTGTGGCGCGCCGTCTTCCGTGACGACGGCCTGATCAACACCCTGATCAAGATGATCACCTTCGGCGCTTTCGACGGCCCGTCCTGGCTGTCCGACCCCAACTACGCCCTGTGGGTCATCTGCCTGCTGCGTATCTGGCAGTTCGGCTCGGCCATGGTGCTGTTCCTGGCTGCCCTGAAGGGCGTGCCCGCCGACCTGTACGAGGCTGCCACCATCGACGGCGCAGGCAAGTGGCGTCAGTTCTTCTCCATCACCGTCCCCATGATCACCCCCATCATCTTCTACAACCTGGTCACCCAGATCTGCCAGGCGTTCCAGGAGTTCAACGGCCCCTACATCATCACCAACGGCGGCCCGCGCAATGCCACCACCCTGATCTCCCTGCTGGTCTACCAGTACGCTTTCCAGCAGAACGAAATGGGCATGGCCTCCGCTCTGGCCTGGATCATGTTCGTCATCGTCTGCGTGCTGACGATCATCGCCTTCACCAGCCAGAAGAAGTGGGTCTACTACTCGGATGAAAGGTAAGGTGAACTAGTATGGGAATGAAAGCTGCGCACCGCGTCGCCACCTTTTTCAAGTATTTCGTCCTGATCCTGGTGGGCCTGATCATGATCTATCCCCTGCTGTGGATGGTCAGCGCCACCTTTAAGGACAACAGCGAGATCTTCGCAGGCATCAGCCTGTGGATCAAGAACCCCACCCTGGAGGGCTACCGCAACGCCCTGAACGACTTCGGCGGCTCCATCAACATCATCCAGGCCATGATCAACACCTACAGCTATGTGATCCCCAAGGTCATCTTCACGGTGGTCTCGTCCTGCATCGCGGCTTATGGTTTCGGCCGTTTCGATTTCCCCGGCCGCAAGATCATGTTCAGCGTCATGCTGGCCACCCTGTTCCTGCCCCAGGTCGTTCTGAACGTGCCTCAGTTCCTGCTGTACAACAGCTTTGGCTGGATCAACAGCCCCTTCTACCTGGCCATCTGGGTCCACACCGCTTTTGCGACCGAGACCTACTTTGTCTACCAGCTGATCCAGTTCATGCGCAACGTCCCCCGCGATCTGGACGAGGCTGCCTCCATCGACGGCTGCAACTCGTTCCAGACCCTGTACAAAGTCATTGTCCCCATGCTGCTGCCCGCGCTGGTGTCCTGCGCGCTGTTCCAGTTCATGTGGAGCTGCAACGACTTCATGGGCCCGCTGCTTTACGTCTCCACCCCCGCCAAGTACCCCATGTCCCTCTTCGTCAAGCTGTCGATGGACGGTGATACCGGCTTCGCGTGGAACCGTATCCTGGCTTTGTCCCTGATCTCCATCCTGCCGCAGCTGATCGTTTTCTTCTGTGCACAGGACCAGTTCGTCGAGGGCATCTCGGCCGGCGCAGTCAAGGGCTGATGCTCTTTGCCTGAGCGGCGCCCCGGCGTCCCACGGAAAAAAATCCCCTGTGCCTTGGACCGGCACAGGGGATTTTTTGCGGCAGCGTTATTCTTTGCCGCCCCGGTGGGCTTTGCGGTACTGCATGGGGCTGACCCCCACCTGCTCGTGGAACACCCGCCGGAAATGGGCGGTGGTGGAAAAGCCCGTCTCCTCGGCCACGTCGTTGATGCCGAGGTCGGTGCTCTCCAGCAGGCGGCGGGCCGCCTCGATCCGCCGCACGTTGATAAAGTCCACGATGGACTGCCCGGTCACCCGCCGGAACAGCCGGCTGAGGTAGTAGGGCGACAGATAGAACTGGGCCGCCACGCTGCTGAGGTTCAGCTTCTGGTTGTAGTTGGCCATCAGGTAGGCGCAGATCTTTTCGATGGTCTCGTTGCGGGGCTGGGGCGCGCTGCCGCCCTCGGCGGCGGCCTCCTTGCCCACGTAGTGCATCAGCAAAGACAGGTACAGCCGGCCGGGGCAGTCCGGCTCCTGCCAGGCCCCGGCGGCCAGCTCCAGCAGGGTGTGGATGCGGCTGGACCACACCGGATCCCCCAGCAGCACCAGCGGGCCCTTGCTGCCGTCCAGCAGGCGGGCTTTCTGCACTTCGGTCATCATCTCCAGCGGGAAACGGCAGCCCAGCAGCTCGGCGGGCCAGCCCCCCGCCGGCTCGAAATCGCAGTCCCGCCGGCCCAGCAGCAGCACGCTGCCGGGGCCTGCGCCCACCCCGCTGTCGGGGCCCTGGCTCCAGTGCAGCATCCCGCTGCCGCTCAGCACCATGAACAGGCAGCCCTCCCCGCTGCCGGCGCTCAGCAGCCGGGCGGGGCCTGTCAGCTGCAGGGTCTCCACCCTCAGCTTGCTGTCCTGGCCGCTCTTTTTGCTCCCTGCGTCGTTTTTCACGACGGTCCCCCCTTTTCCGTTTTCTTTCATCATAACACATTCCCACCACGCGAAACAATAGCGAGAGGATGATTTTTCATGAAGCTGACTTTGATCCGTGCCATGACCCGCAGCGCCGCCTTTGAGCTGGAAAATGGCCTGTGCTTCCGCCCGGCCGAGCCCTTCGCCGTCCTGCTGGACGGCAAAGAGGTCTACGCCGCCTGCAGCACCAACGTCTTTTCGGTCTATTCGCTGCTGCCGGGCCATGCCTACACCCTGACCGTCCGGGCCGGCGGCGAAGAGCTGACCCTTGATTTCATCACCCGGACCGAGACCTTTTTTGTGGATGCGTCCCGTTACGGGCTGGTGGGGGACGGCGTCACCGACAACACCGCCAAGCTGCAGGCCGCCCTGTCCACCTGCCCGCCGGGGGGCACCGTCTATCTGCCCGCCGGCCGCTACCGCTCGGCCAGCCTGTTTTTGAAGAGCCACACCACCCTCTACCTGGAAAAGGGCGCGGTGATCCTGGGCGACAACGACCGCACCCATTACCCCATCCTGCCCGGCGTCCTGCCCTGTGAAAACGAGGTGGATGAATACTACCTCACCGGCTGGGAGGGCAACCCCCTGGACAGCCTGGCCAGCCTCATCAACATCACCCAGGCCGAGGATGTCACCATCACCGGCGAAGGCGAGATCGACGCCGACGCCCAGCACGGCGACTGGTGGCAGGACGTCAAGAAAAAGAAGATCGCCTGGCGGCCCCGCACCGTCTCCATCACCGACAGCCGCTATGTGGTGCTGCACGGGGTGACGGTCAAAAACAGCTATTCCTGGACCATCCACCCCATGTTCTCCACCGGGCTGGACCTGCTGGACTTCAAGATCCGCAACCCCTACGATGCCCCCAACACCGACGGCATCGACCCCGAAAGCTGCGTCAACACCCGGATCATCGGCGCGGACATCCATGTGGGCGACGACTGCATCGCCATGAAGGCCAGCAAGGTCTTTTTGGGCATGAAGCTGAAAAAGAGCTGCAAAAACACCATCATCCGCAACTGCCTGCTGGACAAGGGCCACGGGGGCATCGTCATCGGCAGCGAGATGTCGGGCGGCGTCAAGGATATGGTGGTGACCCAGTGCCTGATGGACCACACCGACCGGGGCCTGCGGGTCAAGACCCGCCGCGGCCGGGGCAAGACCGCCGTCATCGACGGGCTGGTGTTCCGCAATGTGGAGATGCAGGGCGTGAAAGCCCCCTTCGTCATCAATATGTTCTATTTCTGCGACCCCGACGGCCACAGCGACTATGTCCAGTGCCGCCAGGCCATGCCGGTGGACGACTACACCCCCCGGCTGGGCAGCCTGACCATGGAGGACATCCGTGCCACCGGCGCCCAGTATGCCGGGTGCTATTTCGACGGCCTGCCCGAGATGCCCATCGGCGAAGTGGTGATGAAGGACGTCCGCATCGCCTTCGACCCCGACGCACAGGCCGGCCAGGCCGCCATGGCCGACGGCCGCCCCCTGGTCAAAAAGCTGGCCATCTACGCTGAAAACGTCCAGAAGATCGAGCTGCACAACGTCCAGATCGAAGGCTACGAGGGCGAGCGGCTCCAGTTTGCCAATGTCGGCAGTTTTGAGGAGGATTGACACACCATGACACACCAGGAAATTCTGACCATGCTGGGCGAGTACGTGGACTACCTGATCGCCCATTCCAGCGCCGAGGCCCCCATGTGGAACATCGAAAAGGTGCGCAGCGGCCAGCCCAACAAGTGGAACTACATCGACGGGTGCATGATCACCGCCTGCCTGAGCCTGTACCACACCACCGGCGACCGGAAGTACCTGGATTTTTCCAAGGACTTCATCGACTGGTTCGTCCAGCCCGACGGCAGCATCAAGACCTACGACCCCGAAGAGTACAACCTGGACAACGTCAACCAGGGCAAAAACCTGTTCATCCTATACGACATCTTTGGGGACGAAAAATACCGCAAGGCCATCGACGTTATTGACAGCCAGCTGAAGGGCCAGCCCCGCACCAAGGAGGGCAACTTCTGGCACAAAAAGATCTATCCCTGGCAGGTCTGGCTGGACGGCGCCTACATGGCCCAGCCCTTCTATATGGAGTACGAGACCCGCTTCAACAAGATGGGCGGCTGCATCGACAGCTACCATCAGTTCATGAACATCCAGAAATATATGCGCGACCCCAAAACCGGCCTGTATTACCACGGCTATGACGAGAGCCGCCAGATGTACTGGGCCGACCCCGTCACCGGGTGCAGCCCCAACTTCTGGCTGCGGGCCATGGGCTGGTTCATGGTGGCCATGGTGGACGTGCTGGAGCGGATGGACGAGCAGCTGTACAACGAGTACCGCGCCATCCAGGCCATGCTCAAGCAGACCATCGAGGACATCCACAAGTACCAGGACGAGGCGACCGGCATGTTCTGGCAGGTGATCGACCACGGCGGCGAGGAGGGCAACTACCTCGAGACCAGCGGCACCGCCCTGTTTGCCTACGCGGTGCTCAAGGGGGTGCGTCTGGGCCTGCTGCCGGCACGGATGCGCGCCTGGGCTGAAAAAGCCTTCTACGGCGTCTGCGACAAGTACCTGTCCAAGAACCCGGACGGCAGCCTGCAGCTGGACGGCATCTGCCTGGTGGCGGGCCTGGGCGGCCCCCAGCACCGGGACGGCAGCCTGGCCTACTACTACAGCGAGCCGGTGGTCTGCAACGACGCCAAAGGCGTCGGGCCGCTGGTGCTGGCCTACACCGAAATGATCGCGGAGTAACCCCCGCATAAAAAAGCCCCTGCTGTCCATTTACGGACGGCAGGAGCTTGTCATTTGCGGGCAGATATGCTATCGTATCGTTGGATACTGTCGATTTGGCGGCAGCGGTGCGTTCCCCTCTCTTTCTACTTCGTGTTGTTTGCAGGGGGCGCTTCTTTGCCCCCTGTCTCTTATTTTGGTAAGAAAGGGGGGCTTGTCATGGTCACACTTTCCGAGCTTATCCAGGTTGGCATCCTGGTCGTCGGCGTGATCGAATTGGTCCTCCATCTCATCGAGCTGGACAGGCACCATCGGCAATAAAAAAGAAGTAACCGCTTTGAGCTTCCCGGCTGACGGTTACTTCTTGTAACAAGAGGGGGGAACCACCGTTCAAATCGGCAGTACCCTTCTTCTATGCTTATTATATCCTATATCCTACGGATTGTCAATCAAAAGCCCCTGCCTTCCCTTTTTAAGATAAGTAGTGATGGTCTGAACTCCGTCGGTTTCACCAAATAGCAAGAATGGACAGTTACCGCTGTCTTTTGAAAAGGCATTTTGATATTTGAAAAGTGAAAGATAATATGGATTTGTTCACAGGTTTGTGCTATACTTTAGCCAAGCAGCAGATCAATAAATCAGCATTGACAAAGGAGTGAGACGATATGAAAAAGACGGTAGGTTTGATATCCTTGCTAATTTTAATGATGGGGCTGGTTAGCTGTAACGGAGAAACGTTCAATATCGACTTTCCCTTTGGGGTTGAAGATGTTGAAAATATTGAAATGTACCACTATTCGGGAGTACCTGTATCAGCAGAAAAGAAAGTAATCGTTGAAGAAAGTGATATAACGGCCTTGTATGATATGTTTGAGGACTTATCATTGGAAGACAAACAAGTTGAGGAAACCACTGGAGCAAGTGTGACCAGTTTTCGATTTAACCTTTCAGATGGGACAAACTACGAACTGGTGTATGTCTGTGATGGCGTCAAGAACGGAAAGTTGAAATCGTCCACGGGCAATTTTGAATACTTTACAAGTTCAGATATTGGCTCTTATTGGTCTAATATTGACCTTGAAGCAGTTCCAGTTGAAGAAAGCGAATTGCCGAAGTAGCCCGACCAATTCCCATTTATCAGGGAGTTTGCCGTCAACTTAAATGACTGAATACATCAACCTAGAGCAGCTATTTTCAATCTGAAAACGGCTGCTCTTTTCTTTTACCTATGAGCAGAAAGGAGCGACCACCCATGACGAAACCGAGGGAGAAAACCTGCGAGGAATTGAGCGACGGCGGTATGAGAAATTTTAATAAGCTGTTGGGATTTCCGTCAAATTGACGGGAGTTTTCAATTTCCCTTGATATCACTACTTTCCTTGAAAAGGGAAGCCCCTGCCTCTTTCCTGAAATGATGGAAAAGGCAGGGGCTTTGCTCTATCTCGATTTTTGTTTTGTTTTGCAGGTTTGGTTGTCCCTCAGTCCATGCGGAACTGGATGACCGGCATCACCGGGCGGGCGGACACCACCTCGGGGGCCTCGGGCACATCGGCGGCGGCAGGGGTAGCCTGCACCACATCGGACGGGGCGGGGGCCTCCGGCGCTTCAGGGCTTTCCGGGGCGCTGGGAGCTTCAGGGGCGGCGTTTTCTTCCGAATCGGTCCCGTCCAGCCCGCTGTAGGCCGAGCCGCTGTGGCTCGAATCTTCGTCCAGCCAGCAATAGACCTGTTCCGCCATTTGTTCCGCAGTCCAGTTCATCTGGACCGCGTCCCGCAGGCTGATGCTCATTTTGACCGTTTCTTCTGCGTTCACCCACTCGAACTCGATCTTCTCGGGCATCGGGCCCCACTGGGCCGCCACCTGCTTTACAGCGTCGCGCAGCAGGGCGCAGTCCTTCGCAAAGTCGGCAGTTCGATCGTAAGGCCCATACAGGTCGATCCCAAGCGACAGGAATACGCCAGGCTGGTTCAGCTCGGCAAGGGTCTGCGGCTGCACGCCATATCCCGTATCCATATAGGTGTGCACCGAAAACAGCTGGATCTTCGTATCCTGCAGCGATCCATACAGAGCCTGCTCGTATTCGTCTTTGAGGCTCTCGGTCTGGATGCGCCGTTCGGGGGACACCTGCTGCCAGAACAGGGGCAGCAACGTCAGGCAGAAGGCGCCGCCCATCAGCACCAGGCAGCCGAACACGGCCAGGAAATCGTATTTCCACCGGGCGGGGTGGGAGGCGCACCAGATCACCTCTACCCCCAGGGCCACCAGGGCCAGGGGCGCGCCCACCTTGGCCACCAGCAGCCAGTTGAAGCCGGGGGCAAAGTAGTACAGCAGGAAGCACGCGCCCACCGCCATCAGGCACAGGCCCAGGGTGATGCTGCCCACCCGGCGGACCGGCTTCTCCTCCTGGGGAGGCCGGGCGGCGGGGCGTTTGGTGGCGGTTTTGGGGGACGCCGGCGGGGCGGCCTGGGGGTCCGGGGCCGCGCCGGCGGTCTTTTTATCATTGTTCATGTCCGTCATGGCGTTCTTCCTCCTCTGCGTCCTCCCCGCCAAAGTCCAGCTGGCCGGGCAGCTGCTCAAAGGGCTCGAAAGGGTCGTCGGCGGGGTCCTGTTTTTTCTGCTGGGGGCCGCGCACCAGCCACGCGCCCAGGGCGATCAGGGCCAGGCAGACCAGGACGGTGGGCACCTGGTCCATGATGTTGTAGATCACCCGGATGATCCAGTTGTTTTCACTGTTCCAGTACAGCTCCCGCAGAAAGTCCATCACCAGCTCGTCGTAGAGGGTGTACAGGCCCACCGCCACCAGCACCCAGCCAAACAGCTTGTGCCGGGTCTTGAGCAGGCGCTCCAGGCTGACGTCGTACCCCAGGTGGAACAGATAGTCGTCCTCGGGGGCGGTGCCGGCCAGCAGCTGGCCCCGCAGGTTGAAGGTGTCGAAAAAGCTGTACATCCACACCACGCAGCACACCGCGAAGGCAAAGCCCACCAGCGGGTAAAACAGCGAACCCAGCGCAATGGCCGCCGCGCAGAGCATCACCAGGGACAGCCCCCGCTTCATATATCCCTGATACATCTCCCCTGCGCCCGGGATAAAGGCAAAACAGAAGGTAAGGAACCCGTTCTTTTTCATGGTAGCACTCTCCCATCAATCGGTATCGGCGCCGCCCTGGGCGGCAAAGCCGTTCAAAAAGCCGCTGACGGCCTGTTGGGCCTTTTGGACCACGCCGGCCTTTTGGCCGGGGCGGGGCGGCGTCTCATAATCGGACTGGGGCACCGTGGCCGAAGCCGGCGGCGCGATCTGCTCGGGCACATAGGTCTCCAGCGCGGAGGCGTTCCGGTCCAGGATCAGGGTCAGGCTGCCGCTGCGCCAGATGCTCAGCGCCAGCACCGCCGCCACCGAGGCCACCGCCACCCGGCCATAGACGCTGGTCATCAGGTGGACCCAGACGGCGCGGCCCAGAGGACGGCTCAGGTCCCGGGGCGGCGCCACCAGCTTGTCACCGGTCAGGAGGGCCGTATAGCGGTCCAGGCATTTGGTGCAATAACTCAGGTGCTCGGCTGCTTCCAGCCGGCCCAGCTCATCCAGACGGCTTTCCACCAGGGCCTGCAGCCCCTCGTCGGTCAGGCAGCCGTCCTCCCTAAACAGTTCCATCCTCGGTCCTCCTTTCCTGTTCGCATTCCTGTTCGATCTGCGCCCGCAGCATTTTTTTGGCCCGCCACAGCTGGGCGTTCAGGGTCTTTTCGGGCCGGCGGCAGAGGCGGGCGGCCTCCGCCGGGGTGTACCCCTCCAGCAGGCACAGCCGGCAGGGGGTCTTGTAGGGCTCCCGCAGGGCCAGGATCTTCTGCTGCAGCGCCTCCTGCCCCAGGTCAGCCAGGGCCCGGGCCTCGGGGCCCTGATCCTGCGGCGCGCCGGCCAGGGCCAGCACCTCGTCGCCGGGGGTACTCATCTTGCGGGCCCAGCCGCTGCGCAGGTGGTCTTTGGCTTTGTTGGCCGCGATGCGGGCCAGCCACTGTTTTTCGCTGCCGGCCGGGCAGCGGTCGGCCGCCCGCCATGCCGCGAGGAACGCTTCCTGCGCCAGGTCCTGGGCTGTGTCCGCATCCTGCACCAGCTGGTAGCAGACCGTATAGACAAGCCCCTGGTACTCCCGCACCATGGATGTAAATTCCTGTGTCGTCATACCACCTGGCCCCGCACCCCCCTCCTGTTGATGTTGTGAACGGCCCGTTCTGTCTACTAATACGAAGCAGGGGCCGTGTTTTCCTCAACTTTTTGAAAAAATTTTTTGCGCCGAAAAAAACGCCCTGAGAATCGACCTCAGAGCGTCGTTTTATGTATCCTTATTCCTGATAGGGCAGGGCGGGGCCCACCTCCGCCGTGGACAGGACCTTGACCCCCTCCCGCCGGCAGACGGCGCAGATGGCGTCGGTGAGGCCGGCGCGGCCCAGCTTATCCTGGATGCAGAGGATCAGCTGGCCGTGGAGGCTGGCCACCTCGTACCCCACCGACGCGCCGTCCGGCGGCACCCAGACCTGAAAGTCCCGGATGTAGTCGAGCAGGGCGGGCGGATAGCCTCGGTCGGGGTCCAGGGGGTCGCCCAGGTAGCTGATCCAGAAGTCGGCCGGGAAGTTGCCCATGGCCTCTCCCATGCTGAACACCCGCCGTTTGATCTTGAGGGGGGCTTTCAGGGCGTCCACCCGGACCACCCAGTTCATCATCTTGGCCATCTGACCCAGCTGGACTTCCGGCACCAGGTTGCCCTTCAGGTCGGCGTCGATGGCGGGGACGATGTCCGCCAGCCGGACGTCGGGCCCGGCGTCCACCCCGTAGCGGAAGGAGGCGACGCAGTTGTAAAAGGCGTCGGGCACCCCCAGGGTGCGGCGGGTGTCGGTGGAGTAGCAGTATTCCACCCGCTCCCGGCCCAGCAGGGGCTGCATCGCCAGGCTGAGCAGGCCCAGCAGGGCGCTGACCGGCTTGACCCCGCTGGCCACCGCCACATCCACCAGGCTTTGCTTGTCCAGCCGGACCATGGAGCGGCTCAGCCGCCCGGCCTCGGGCTGGACCGGCTCAACGGCCGGCAGGCTCTCCTGGCCGGCGGTGGGGTCCAGGGCCACCAGGGCCTGCATATCGTAGGCCGGGGCCGACGCCATGGCCGGGCAGGCGAACCCGGCGCCATACCGGCGGTTGCAGTATTCCATCAAGATGCGGGTCAAAAAGCGGGCCATCCCGTGCCCGTCCGCCAGGAAATGGAACCAGTCGAAAAAGACGGTGTCCCCCTCGCAGGAGACGTTGAACAGATAGCCGTCCGTCTCCTCGGGCATGGCCCTGAGCTCGCTGCCCAGGCGGACGGTGAAGGGGCGGTCGTTCTCCACGAGATATACATCCCGTTTTTCCCGCACCAGTTTCATCTTGAAGTAATCGGCGGCGTCCAGGGCAGCGTCCACCGCCTGCTGCAGCAGGACGGGGTCCACCGGATCTTTCAAGAGGTACTGGTAGCGGCAGTAGATGTGTTTCTCCCGGTAAAAGTACATGGCCCCCTGGGGGAGAAACTCGCTGTAGCGGGTCGGCGTCTCGGTCATGGATCAGCCCACCCGTGCGCTCAGGTAATCAGCCAGGTCGCTGATGGTGACAAAGCTGCGCAGCTCTTTTTCGGGGATGCGGATGCCGAAGGTCTCCTCCAGGTCGGCCACGATGGTCAGGATCTCCATCGAGGACAGGTCCAGATCGTCCATCAGGACGCTGTTCTCGGTCACCTCGTCGGGGCTGATCTCCGCGACATCCTCCAGGATGCCCACGATCTGTGCAATGATCTCAGTACGGCTCATAATAATTGCTTCCTTTCGGTAATATTTGATGTTTTCTATACAAGGCGGCCCTTATAGTATATCCCAAGGGGCCGCACCCATATGCGTTATTTCCGCAGCAGCTTGCCCGCGGCGTTGCGGGGCAGCGGCCCCTCCGCCAGGTGGACCGCCGCGATCCGCTTGTACAGCGGCAGGGTGCGGTTCAGCTCGGTGACATAGGCCTGCACGGCGGCCTGTTTGTCCCCGGCGCCGCTCTCGCCGCACCAGACCAGCGCGCCGATCTTGCCGTTCTCTTCCCGGACCAGGCTCTCGGTGACCTCGGGGCACTGGTTCAGTTTGGCCTCCAGCTCCTCGGGGCTGACGTTCTCGCCGCTGCCCAGGATGATGACGTTCTTTTTGCGGCCGGTGAGGAAGATGTACCCCCGTTCGTCGATGCGGGCCAGGTCGCCGGTGTGCAGCCAGCCCTCGGCGTCCAGCACCTCGGCGGTGCCCTCCGGATCCTTGTAATAGCCCATCATCACCGAGTCGCCCCGGATGCACAGTTCGCCGTTGTCCAGCTTGTATTCCCGCTTGGGGTCCCGCAGGCCCACCGAGTGGATGTCGGCCAGGTCCTGGGAGTTGTTCCAGGCGCCGTCCCCCACCGACTCGGTCAGGCCGTACATCTGGCAGATGAAGAAGCCCGCCCCGATCAGGTCGGACATGGTGTCGGCGTCCATGGAGGCCGCGCCGCAGGTCAGCACCTTGAGGCTACCCAGGCGGTCCCGCCGGCCGCGGAGCACATCCCGGTGGATGGTCTGCAGCAGCACCGGCACCACCGCCATGACCTCGCTGTCCATAGCGGCCAGGTCGCGGTAGAAATACTTCAGGTCGTTGCACAGGTTGATGGTGTTGCCCATGATGGCCCAGGAGATGGAGCTGGTCAGGGCCGCCACATGGAACATGGGCAGCACTGAGAAGGAGCGGAACTTGCTGGTGTCCCAGCCGGTCTGCTTCTCAATGTCCTCAAAGGGCAGGCAGTAAAAGTCCATGGGGGCGAACAGGTTGCGGTGGCTGATCATGACCCCCTTGCTGCGGCCGGTGGTGCCCGAGGTGAACAGGATCACCGACAGCGCGTCCCGGTCGGCGCACTCGGCGCAGGGGTCGCTCCAGGCGGAGGTCTTGTAGCCGTCCACCGGCAGCAGCCTGCCGCCGTAGGCGGCGGTCAGGGCGGGCTCCCGCCCGGCAAACTCGCCGTCGTGCAGGATGTAGGCCGGCTCCACCAGGTCCAGCTCATACTGGATCTCGTCCCAGTTCTTTTGCAGGTTGAGGGGCACCAGCACCGCGCCGGTCAAAAGGACCGAGAACATATTGACCAGAAAATCGTAGCCGTTGCGGGCCAGCAGGCAGACCTTCTTGCCCCGGATGTCCGGGTCGCGGTGGAGCAGCAGCCCCGCCGCCCGGCGGATGTCCTGGGCGTACTGCCCGTACCGGATGCTGACCACCCCGCCCTTTGCCTCGTCGTAATACTGAATGGCGACCTTGCCGGCATAATTCGCCTCCATGTTGTTGACCAGCTGATAGACTGTCGAGATCATCGTTCTCATCCTCCTGTCTTGTGAGGGGCGCATGATAGGCCCCTGTTGGATCGTATTCATTATATAGGAACACAAATGCCTTTGCAACCAAAAACGCGCCGCCGGGCTGCGGCGCGGCTACCTGTATTACAGGTGCTATCAACAGGATACCACGCACCCGCCCGGCTGTCAATGCCCGGGGCGGGATTTTTGCGGCGCACACTCCCCCCTGTTTTTGCATACGATGCACCAGCACGGCAAAACAGGCCCCCGCCCGCCCAAAAGCGCCCCTCTTTTGCAACAGGCCGGACGCTTTGGCGCGGGCCGGCGGACAGATGCAAATGTTCCCAAATGCTTGGATACGACGGGATTTATGCTAAACTAAATTCCGTCAGGCCCCCGGCCGGCGCAAAATGCCGATTCAAATTGACAGCCGGGTGAAAAAGCATTATACTAGATTTGAACAAATCTTTGTGCAAACCAAAGGCACGATGTGTATAACCTGCCAATCCTTCCTTTTTCGCCGGGCCTGCTGGAAGGAATTTTTGATTTCTGCGAGGAGGACCCTTCGATGAAAGGAACCAAAGCGCGCACGGTCAACACTCTTGGGATGTTCGACCTGTTCAAGGGCATAGGCATGGCCACCGTCATCTTTGTGCATACGGCCGAATCCTATTCCATCGATCTGGGCGGCGGCCTGTCCGTCACAAGTTTTCTTCTGTTCATCTACCGGGAGGCGCTGATGTCCGCCTTCTACATAGCCAGCGGGTACGGTTTCCGCAAGCGGTCGGTGGGCAAATGCGTCCAGCAGCAGCTGCGGGGCATCCTGCCGCCCTTCCTGTACACGGCGCTGGCTACGGCGGGGCTGCATCTGTTTTTGCACCACCACTTCTTCGGCTCGTGGGAGGTGGCCGTCGCCGAAAGCGAGAAGGTCCTGGCGGGCTTTCTGCTGGGGCTGCCCCACACCTCCGATTATTTTGGGATGAACATCTTCTCCTGCGGGCCCATGTGGTACCTGCTGACCATGGCCGTAGGCTGGATCATCCTGGACATCCTGTTCAATGCCTTTCCCGAGCGGTACATACCCTGCGCGGTGGCCGTCACGGCCATCCTGGGCTGGGGCACCTGCCTTGTGTGGGAGCTGCCCTTCTGCCTGTCCCAGGGCATGACGGTGGTGCCCTACCTCTATCTGGGCCATATCATGAAAAAGCGCCGCTGGCTGGAGCAGCCCCGGCTGCCCTGGCTCTTCCCGGCGGCGGCGGTCTGCATGGCGGTGTCGGCGGTGGGGTCCATCCTGTCCGGCGCCACCGACAACATGTCCATGGGCGAGTGGACCCTGGGCCCCGTAGGCATCTTCGTCAACGGCGTCATCGGCCTGTGGATCATCACCCTCTTTGTCCGGCTGGGCAGCCGCTGTGAAAACGCCCTGACCCACTTCCTGGACGGGGTGGGCCGCCGGTCCCTCCACATTTTCTGCCTCCACACCGTGGAGCTGATCGCGGTGCCCTGGTACCTGTTTGCGGCCCAGTTTGCGGCAAACCCCATCGTCGGGCTGCTGGCCCAGTATCTGCTGCGGTGCTCCTTCATCGCGGCCGGGTGCCTCCTGCTGGAGCTGCGCAAGCGGGTCGCCTCGCCCCGCACCCGGAAAGCCCGGCTGGCGCGCCGGCAGGAGCGGGTGCAGCGGTACGTCGCCCGCCACTGAAAACACATCCATCTTCTTCTGCGGCAGGGTCCGCCCCGCCGCAGAAATTTTTGTTCCTCTGCGGCTTCCAGAATCTTCCAAAAGACCCGGTTCTCAATTTCTGACGGCAAAACGGATTCCCGGGCCCCGCGCCCGGGCAGACTAAGGATATGAGGTGAAGAATCATGCCCCCTGCAACCAAACCGACCCCCGACCAGCGGATCGCCGAGCTGGAACAGCAGCTCGCCCTGTCCGACCAGGGCGTGTCCAAGCTGGCCCAGCGCTGCCTTGCGCTGGAGCAGCAGCTCGCCGTGCTGGAAAAGCACGAGACCTACGACAACATGACCCTGTTCCGCCTGACGCTGTACCTGGACTGCGGCCTGGGCTTTTCCGAGCAGGACACCCTGCCCGCGCCGGTGTCGGCCTACTCGGCCAACAACCACACCGTCTCGGCCATCTTCGAGCTACCGCGGGAGGTGCAGGCCATCCGCATCGACCCCGGGGAGCTGCCCTGCTATATCACGGGGCTGGCTTTGTCGGACGAGCGTCTGGAGGCCGTGCCCAACGGGGCCCTGGCTCTGGACGGGGACAAGACCCTGTTTTTGAACTTTGACCCCCAGTTCTATGTGGGCTGCCCCGAGCGGCTGCCCGCCGGGACCAAGCTGGCGGTCTCCTACACCTACTACCCCCTCCAGACGGGCGCCGACGACACCGTCTTTCACGCCATGCGCCGGGGCATCGAGCTGGTGCAGGCCCGGGCCGCCGCCGCCGCTGCCGCCGCCGACGAACAGCGGGCCCTGGCCCAGAATTACGGCGAGCAGCTGGCCGGCCAGGAGCGCCGGGCCCTCCACCTGGAAGAACAGCTGGAAGCCGCCATCACCGAAAAAGAGCATTTCCGCATCAGCTACGAGGCGGTGCTGTCCAGCGCCTGCTGGAAGCTGACCGCCCCCATCCGCGCGCTGTTTGGGCGGAACAAATAAGCCGAGGTACGCCATGTATTCCACTTACAGTCAATTCCAGCAGTTCCAGCTGTCCACCCAGCCCTACCAGGACACCCAGCGCACCTGGCTGGCGGTCTATGCGCCGGGGCGCTGTGCCAGCCTGGCCGCCAGCCTGGAGCTGCAGCTCCACCGCAAATTCCAGCTGACCCAGTCCCTGGACGGCCTGCCCCAGGGGGTGGACGGGGTGGTGGTGGCCGCCGAGGACGCCGAGTGCCTCAGCACCACCCTCTCCTATTTTGCAGCCGCTTTGCAGAGCGGGGCGGACCTTGCCTTCTGCGACGCGGTGTTCGGCTTCGAGGGGGACACGGTGGTCTACCGGGCTGCCGGCCGCCCCGAGGGATGCCGGTGCGCCGTCCTTTCCCGGGCGCTGCTGGAGCGCTGCCGCGCCAGGGCCAAAGACCCCGACTGCCCCGCCGCCCTGCTGGAGCTGGCCTTCCGGCTGGCCGGGCAGCCGGTGCACATCTCTCAGGCCCTGCTGCGCTACCGCCGCCCGCCCTGCGCCGAGGACCTGTTCTCCCCCCGGGGCAAGCGGGCCCTGCTGCTCAGCCATGTGCTGGACATGACCGGCGCCCCCATCGTGCTGGTCAGCGCGGTGCCGGTGCTGCGCCGGATGGGCTATGAGGTGGCCGTCCTGGGCCCGGGGGACGGGGGTTCCCTCTCCCTTTTTGTGGAGGCCGGGGCCACCGCCGTCACCCACCCCGACTGCGTCAGCTCCTCCGCCTTGTGGGGGCTGGCCACCGCCGCCGACCTGGTCATCGCCAACACCATCGTGGAGGTCAAGGCCATCCGCGCCCTGAGCGGCGGCCCGGTGCCGGTGCTGTGGTGGCTCCACGACGCCTTTGTGGGGTACGGGTACCTGTCCCACCTGATCCCCCGGGAGCTGGGGCCCAATATCCGGGTCTGCGCCGTGGGCAGCCACGCCACCGCCGCCATGCACGCCCACCGCCCCGGCTTCGAGATCGGGCAGCTGATCTACGGCCTGCCCGACTACGCCCAGGACACTTTTGAGCCCTACGACACCGGCTACGCCGGCGGCCTGCCCCTCTTTGTCAGCGTGGGAGCCTTCGAGTCCCGCAAGGGGCAGGACATCCTGGTGGACGCCATCCGGCTCCTGCCCGGCGAGGTCCGCTCCCGGGCGGCCTTCCTCTTTGTGGGCAAGGGGGCGGACAAGCGCCTGCTGGCCCAGGTGCAGCAGCTGGCCGCCGATTATCCCCAAAACGTCTTTTATGTCAGCCGGCTGACCCGGGACGAGATCAAGTCCCTGATGCAGCAGTGCACCTGCACCGTCTGCAGCTCCCGGGACGACCCCATGCCCACCTTTGTCACCGAGGGGCTGATCTTCGGCAAGCCGGGCATCGTCTCGGAGCACACCGGCACCGCCGGCCTTATCACCGAGGGGGTGGACGGCTTTGTCTACCACGGGGACAGCCCCGCCGCCCTGGCCGAGGCCATGACCAAGCTGATCGTCCACCCGGGGCTGGCCGCCCGGATGGCCCCGGCCTGCCGGGCCCTCTACGAGCGGTACTATTCCAAGCAGTCCTTTGCCGACACCCTCCAGGCCCAGGTGGAGGCCCTCCTGCAGCAGGTGCAGCCCGCGCCGGACGTCTCCTGACCCGCCCGGGCCGGTTTGATCCCACAGCAAACAAAAAGACGGGCGCCCGGGTGGTCAAGCCGGGCGGCCCGTCTTTTGCTCTGCCGTTCGAGGCGCGGGCGGCGCAAACCAAACCTGCCCGCAGGCCTCACAGAAATGGAGATAAAAGAGAGAATGGAATGGAGGAGTTCTCGTATCGCTGAAATCGCCCCTGCCCCTTGTTGCAGGGAGGACTTCTGCTGTGGTACGCTGGGTTAGAATCAACTAACCTCGGCGCACCCATAGCATACCATACTTGTAGGTTGCTGTCAAGCCCTATCTGCAAAAAATTTTCCGCCTTGCCTTTCCGCCCAATCCCCCGGGCGGCGGCAGGGCCCTTTTGTGCATTGTACCAACCTTTTTTCTTTGTGACAGGATTACAGGTTTTTCCTCTTGATTTTTCCTATTTTCATGGTATGCTATATAAGGCCGGGACGGGTGGGCAGACCCCCGCTCCCGCCAGGCAGCAGCACGCTGCCCGAAGGGGCTGTCCGGTGGTCAGCGCCCTTTCTCTTATTCAAAACAGTTAGGTACAACTAACAATTCGCCCGATCTGATCTCGATACAAGGAGGTAACCAATGAAGGAGTATACCCAGTGGGAAGGCTTTGAGGGCCGTATCTGGAAGGAAGAAGTCAACGTCCGCGACTTTATCCAGAAAAACTACACCCCCTATGCGGGGGACGAAAGCTTCCTGGCCGGCCCCACCGAAGCCACCAACAAGCTCTGGGGCGCCCTGCAGAAACTGCAGAAGGAAGAGCGCGCCAAAGGCGGCGTGCTGGACATGGAGACCGAGGTGGTCAGCGGCCTGACCTCGTACGGCCCCGGCTACATCGACGAAGATCTCAAGGACCTTGAGCAGATCGTCGGCCTGCAGACCGACAAGCCCCTCAAGCGGGCCTTTATGCCCTACGGCGGCATCAAAATGGCCGAGCAGGCCTGCACCACCTACGGCTACCAGCCCAGCGCCGAGCTGCACAAGATCTTTACCGAATATACCCGCACCCACAACCAGGCCGTCTTTGACGCCTACACCCCCGAGATGAAGCGGGCCCGCCACAGCCACATCATCACCGGCCTGCCCGACACCTACGGCCGCGGCCGCATCGTGGGCGACTACCGCCGGGTGGCCCTGTACGGCATCGACTACCTGATCGAGTCCAAGAAGAACGACCTGGCCAACTGCGGCGACGGCACCATGACCGACGACGTCATCCGCCTGCGGGAGGAGATCGCCCGCCAGATCAGCGCCCTCAAGGGGATGAAGGAGATGGCCGCCATCTACGGCTACGACATCTCCCAGCCGGCCCGCAACGCCAAGGAGGCCGTCCAGTGGCTGTACTTCGGCTATCTGGCCGCCATCAAGACCCAGAACGGCGCCGCCATGAGCGTGGGCCGCATCTCCACTTTCCTGGACATCTACATCCAGCGTGACCTGGCCGCGGGCGTCCTGACCGAGACCCAGGCCCAGGAGCTGATCGACCACCTGGTCATGAAGTTCCGCATGGTCAAGTTTGCCCGCATCCCCAGCTACAACCAGCTGTTCTCCGGCGACCCGGTGTGGGCCACCCTGGAGGTGGGCGGCATCGGGATGGACGGCCGCAGCATGGTCACCAGGACCTGCTACCGCTTCCTCCACACCCTGGAGAACATGGGCCCCGCCCCCGAGCCCAACCTGACCGTCCTCTACTCCTCGGCCCTGCCCGAGGCCTTCAAGAAGTACGCCGCCAAGGTCTCCATCGCCACCAGCTCGGTGCAGTACGAGAACGACGACGTGATGAAGCCGGTCTGGGGCGACGACTATTCCATCTGCTGCTGCGTGTCCGCCACCCAGACCGGCAAGGAGATGCAGTTCTTCGGCGCACGGGCCAACCTGGCCAAGTGCCTGCTGTACGCCATCAACGGCGGCGTGGACGAAAAGAACCACGAGCAGGTGGGCCCGGGCTACGCTCCCATCACCAGCGAGTACCTGACCTACGACGAGGTGCTGCCCAAGTACGTCCAGATGCTGGACTGGCTGGCCGGCCTGTACGTCAACGTGCTGAACCTGATCCAGTATATGCACGACAAGTACTACTATGAGGAAGCCGAGATGGCCCTCATCGACACCGACGTCCGCCGCACCTTCGCCACCGGCATCGCCGGCTTCTCCCACGTGATCGACTCCCTCAGCGCCATCAAGTACGCCAAGGTCAAGGCCATCCGGGACGACAGCGGCCTGGCCGTGGATTTTGCCATCGAGGGCGACTTCCCCAAGTACGGCAACGACGACGACCGCGCCGACGACATCGGCGTGTGGCTGCTGCGCACCTTCCTGGAGATGATCAAGAAGCGCCACACCTACCGCAACTCGGAGGCCACCACCTCCATCCTGACCATCACCTCCAACGTGGTGTATGGCAAGTACACCGGCGCCCTGCCCGACGGGCGCAAGGCCTACACTCCCTTTGCCCCCGGCGCCAATCCCAGCTACGGCGCTGAGCAGAACGGCCTGCTGGCCTCTCTGAACTCGGTGGCCAAGCTGCCCTATCACTGGGCGCTGGACGGCATCTCCAACACCCAGACCATCAACCCCGACGCCCTGGGCCACAGCGAGGGCGAGCGGGTGGAAAATCTGGTCCAGGTCATGGACGGCTACTTCGACCAGGGCGCCCACCACCTGAACGTCAACGTCTTTGGCAAGGAAAAGCTGATCGACGCCATGGAGCACCCCGAAAAGGAAGAGTACGCCAACTTCACCATCCGTGTGTCCGGCTACGCGGTCAAGTTCATCGACCTGACCCGCGAGCAGCAGCTGGACGTCATCAGCCGCACCTGCCATGGCCGCCTGTGATCCCCGCCCGGAAGGGCTGGTCCACTCGCTGGAGAGCTTCGGCTCGGTCGATGGGCCGGGGGTCCGGTTCGTGGTGTTCCTGCAGGGATGCAACCTGCGCTGCCGCTACTGCCACAACCCCGAGACCTGGGCCTGCGGCTGCGGCCAGCCCTGGACGGCGGACAAGCTGTTCGCCCACGTCTGGCGCTACCGCAACTACTGGGGCAAAAAGGGCGGCATCACGGTCAGCGGCGGCGAGCCGCTGCTCCAGCTGCCCTTCCTGACCGAGTTTTTCCGCCTGGCCCACCAGAAAAAGGTCCACACCGCCCTCGACACGGCCGGCGAACCCTTCCGCCCCGACGACCCAGCCTACCTGGCCGCCTTCGACCAGCTGATGCAGTACACCAGCCTGGTGATCCTGGACCTGAAGGAGATCGACCCCGAAAAGCACCGCCGGCTCACCGGCAGATCGAACGAGAACATCCTCGCCATGGCCCGGCACGTGGCGGAGCTGGGCGTCCCCCTCTGGATCCGGCACGTCCTGGTGCCCGGCCTGACCGACGACGAGGACGGCCTGCGCCGGACCGGCGCCTTCATCGCCAGCCTGCCCACCGTCCAGCGTGTGGAGGTGCTGCCCTACCACACCCTGGGCCTGTTCAAATGGCAGAAGCTGGGCATCCCCTACTCCCTGGCGGACGCCGTCCCCCCCACCGACGAACAAGTCCGCCGCGCCGAGGAGCTGCTGATGGTCGGCCGGTACCCCGGATGATTTTCAACGCAAAGGCCCAGAGTCTGTGCAAAACAGGCTCTGGGCTTTTTGGGCGTCTGCGGCTTGTTTTTTCTAGCCGCCTATGGTATTTTATAGGTGGGTGTTGTCGATAAACGGCAAGCGGTGTGTCTTCCCCTGGCTCATACCGGGGCGGAAGGCACTTCTTTGGGCCCTCCGTTCTGCGGAAGGGGGGGCTGGCTTATGGTAACATACTCTGACTCCATTCAGTTGGGTCTGCTGATCGTCGCCATCATTGGCCTCGTCCTCAAGATCATTGAGATGGACCGGAACCACAGGCAATAAAAAAGAAGTAACCGCCTAAGCTTCCCAGGCACGCGGTTACTTCTTTGACCAAGCCAGGGGAGACCACCGTTTGTCCGGCAGCACCCTTTCTATTGGTAGTATAACGCACATTCGCCAATTTGTCAACCGCAACCCGCCCGGTTTTATCTACCAAGGAGGTCACGCCATGCCCAGCTCCAACGAGAAAGTGTACGCCATGCCCTTTGCCAAGGTCTACCCGCTGCTGGTGAACAAGGCCGTCAGAAAGGGCCGCACCGCCGCCGAGGTGGACCAGGTCACCAGCTGGCTGACCGGCTACACCCCCGAGCAGATCGCCGCGGCGGCTGCTTCGGACCTCGCCTATGGGGACTTTTTCCGCCAGGCTCCCGCCCCGAACTCCGCCCGCACCCTGGTCACAGGGGTAATCTGCGGCGTGCGAGTGGAGAACATCGAGGAGCCCCTGATGCAGGACATCCGCCGCCTGGACAAGCTGGTGGACGAGCTGGCCAAAGGCAAACCCATGGAGAAAATTCTCCGCAAGCCGTAAAGGGGGCGCAACACGATGGACTTCGATACCCTGCATTTTTTCGAGCTGCAAAAGCACCCCGACGCTGTCCCCCTCTACGAGGCGCTGGAAGCGCGCATCCTGGCCGAGATCCCGGACGTCCGCATCAAGGTGCAGAAAAGCCAGATCACCTTTTACAACAAACATCTGTTCGCCTGCGTGTCCTATGTCCGGGTGCGGAAAAAGGCCCAGCTGCCCCCCTGCTACATCGTGGTGACGGTGGGCCTGGCCCGCAGGGTGGACAGCCCCCGCATCGCCGTGGCCACCGAGCCCTATCCCGGCCGCTGGACCCACCACATCGTGGTGGCCGGCCCGGAGGAGATCGACGACGAGCTGATGGGCTGGGTCAAAGAGGCCGCCGCCTTTGCGGCCGCCAAGTAAAGCAAAGTCAAAAAGGCGCGCCTTCGCGGCACGCCTTTTTGCTTTTCGATATGCTTTTTAACCAAACAGTTTCTTTTTGTTGTGCATGTGCACCGACAGCACCAGGCCCACGCAGATATACAGCATGAGCACCGAACTGCCGCCCGCCGAGTAAAACGGCAGGGTCACGCCGATGACCGGCAGCAGCCGCAGGTTCATCCCCACGTTGACGGCGATCTGGGCCAGCAGCGCGCCGCCCACCCCCGCACAGATGAAGCTGCCCAGCATATCCTCGCTGCGGCCGCCCACCGCAAAGGTGCGGATGACCAGGGCGATCAGCACCCCCAGCACCACCATGCAGCCCACAAAGCCCAAGGCGTTGCCCACCCAGCTGAAGATGAAGTCGTTGTGGGCGTTGGGCACGCTGTAGTATTCCCCGCTGAACATCCCGTTGCCGAAGATGCCTCCCGCGCCCAGGGCCACCTCGCCCCGGTCCTGCTGGTAGACGATGTTGCGCCACACATCTTCGCTGGGAGCCCAGCCGGTGGCGTTCTCGGGGTCGATGACCGCCAGGATGCGGTACCACTGATAGCTCTTGCCGATGCTGTCGCTCAGGAACAGGAAGGCCGCCGACACCGCCGCAATGGCCGCCGACAGGGCCGCCACGATATACTTCCAGCTCAGCCCGGCGGTGAACATCATGCAGCAGCCAATGATGCCGTAGATGATGGCGGTGCCATCGTCGCCCTGGATGTGGATCAGCAGGATCGGCGCCATCAGGTGCGCCAGCAGCTTGGCCAGCTCCCGGGGCTCGTTGATCCGGCTGCGGACATTGTTCAGGTGCATGGCAAAGGTCAGGATAAAGCTGATCTTGGCCAGCTCGGTGGGCTGGAAGGTGAAGCCTCCCAGCCGGTACCAGGAATAGTTGTCGGTGTCGCCGGCATTGTAGCCGATGGTCAGCGGCCCCAAAGCCAGGTTGTGGATGAACAGGGTGGGCAGCACCAGCCCCCAGGTGAACGCCACATGGAAGGGCCACACCTTGACCAGGCTGCGGTAGTCCACCGTAGACAACAGCAGGGCGATGAGCACCCCCGCCCCCGAGGCTCCCGCCTGGACCAGCGCCCGGCGGTAATCCCCGATGCCGGTGATCTGGCCGGTGATCTCGTCCACCGCAAAGCCGCCGCCCTGCTCCGCTGCCCAGGAGGCCAGCATCAGCACGGCCATGGCGCTGCTGAACAGGCACAGCAGCAAATAGACCTTGTCGGTCCGTTTCGCATACACTCGAACGGTTTCGAGCACAAAAGCACCACCTTTCTTGTGCGCACACCAGGGCGCGCGCCAGGGGCCCGGAGCGGCTTTCCCTCCCGCCCCGCGCCAAAGGGCCCCGGAAGCGTCCCGCCCGCAGGCGCCCCCAGGCGCCGGAAAGCCGGGACGTTTTTCATGGTCTGAGTATACCGCATTTTGTCCCCCGGTGCAAGCCGCGGGGCGGGGCCAATCTGTGACAGGTTTGAAAAAAGGAGGTAAAACGAAACTTCGATTCTTGACAAAGGGGGCCCGGCCTTCTACAATGGGGGCAGGAGGGCCGGAACTGCCGGCCCCCCGACGATCAGGAGGTAAACCATGAATCAGAACCATTCCCCGCTTTTCCGGCGCACCCTCTGCGCCGTTTGCGCTTTTGCCTTTTTGCTGACCCTGGCCGGCCCTGCCGCCTATGCCGCCGGCGAGGCCGCCCCCGCCGCCACCGAACTGACCCAGGCCCAGGCCGCCGCCATGGCCCAGGCCGACGCCGCCATGAGCGAGCTGCTGGACAGCAGCAGCTACGAGGCTATGTCGGTGGACCAGCGGCAGGCCGCCGCCCAGGCCCAGCTGGACCAGTTGGCCAGCCAGGGCCTGGTCCAGTCCGGCTCCATCCGCTACGATGAGGAGAACGGGATGCTCTCCTTCGCCTACGACTGCGGCGTGCTGGGCGGGGTACTGCTCACCGGCTGGGAGGAGGAGCCCTTTGTGGACCTGCCCCTGGAGATGCCCGCCGGACTGCCCGGCCCCCTGGACGCCCAGAACGACGTCCGCCCCCTGGGCAACGCCATCATCTACTACGCCTTTGACGACACCGTCAACTCGTCCCGGTACCCCAGCTACCTCACCATGCAGGAAGCCTGGAACGGCTGGGGCCTTTCCACCACCCTGGACACCGACGTCACGGTGGCCGACCTGCGCCATATGGACGACTACGACCTGTGCATCCTCAGCACCCACGGGGCCTACTACACCTACACCACCGGCTGGCTGTTCAAGCAGGTGCGCACCGCCCCGGTGCTGCTGCTGCGGGAGGAATCCTCCTTCTGGGACGACCTGCGCTACGGCTTCGACCTGCTGACCCACCGGGTCATCAAGGTGAACGGCAACTACTGCGTCACGCCGGACTTCTTCTCCGCGGCTTACCGGGACGGCCAGCTGGAGGGCACCATGGTCTTTTCCGAGACCTGCGAGTTCTTCGGCGGCAGCAACATCCTGGATCTGTCCATGTCCAACGCCCTGCTGGATGCCGGCGCCCGGGCGGTGGTGGGCTTTGTGAACAACGTCTACGCCGTCTACTCCCGCAATATGCTGTGGGGCACCGTCAACCAACTCATCATGGGCAAGAACATCCTGCAGGCGGTGGACGCCGCCGCCGCCACCTACGGCCCCGACGACATCTACTGGTACCTGTCCCAGGGCGGCACCAAACCCCACCGCTATGCGGCCTTTGCCCTGGTCCACGGGGACGACACCGCCACCCTCTACACCCTGGACCAAAGCGCGGCGGCGTAACGATTGCACTTTTCCCTGTTTTATACTATACTTAATGCGGCAGGGCTGTTCCCCTGCCGCATTTTGCGTTGTTTTGAGGTATTACCATGGCTGAATTCATCACCCGCTCTCCCGAGCAGACCGCCGCGCTGGGCCGCCGCCTGGCCCAGGTGCTGCCGGGCGGGGCGCTCATTGCCTTTACCGGCGGGCTGGGGGCCGGCAAGACCGCCTTCTGCCGGGGCCTGGCCGAAGGGCTGGGCTGCACCGACCCGGTCAGCAGCCCCACCTTTGCCATCGTCAACTATTACCGCGGGCCCCGGCCCATGGCCCACTTTGACCTGTACCGCATCCACACCGAAAACGACCTGGCCGCCGCCGGCTTCTACGACTATCTGGACCAGGGAGCGGTGGTGGCCGCCGAGTGGAGCGAGAACTTTGCCGCCCTGCTGGCCCAGGAGGACCCCATCCGGGTGGACATCCAGATCCTGGACCAGACCAGCCGCAAGATCACCATCGAGGGGGTGCAGCTATGAACATCCTGGCCGTAGATACCGCGGGCAAGACCGCCGGCGTGGCCCTGATGCAGGACGGCCGCCTTTTGTACGAGGTGTATTTCGACGGCGGGCTGACCCACAGCGAGACACTGCTGCCCCTGATCGACACCTGCCTCAAGCTGTGCGGGCTGACCTGCACCGACATCGACCTGTTCGGCGTCAACGCCGGGCCCGGCAGCTTTACCGGGCTGCGGATCGGGCTGGCGGCGGTCAAGGGGCTGGCTTTCCCCCGCAATACGCCCTGCGCGCCGGTCTCCACCCTGGAGGCCCTGGCCGCCGGCCATGTGGGCCAGGGGACCGTCCTCTGCGCCCTGGACGCCCGGCGGGGGCAGGTCTACTCCGCCGCCTTCGACCTGGCCACCCACGCCCGCCTGCTGGAGGACGACGCCCGCGCCGCCGGCAGCCTGGCAGATTTTGTAAAAAACTGCAAAAAGCCCCTCTTTTTTGTTGGTGACGGGGCTTATCTGTGTTATAATATCTACAGTGAGGCAGAAGGCGTGCTGCCGGTGCCCCCCGCCCTGCGGGGCGGGCGGGCCGCCGGGGTCGCGCTGGCCGCCCAGCGGATGGCCGGGGCGGGGCTTGCCGTCCCGCCCGAAGCCCTGCTGCCCGACTATCACCGGCTGAGCCAGGCCGAGCGGGAGCGTGCCGCCCGCCTGGCCGCCGGCCAAAACGAAAAAAGTGAGTGAGGTATCTCCATGGCAAAACCCATCGCGCTGGCCGCCGACCACGGCGGCTTTGAACTGAAAGAGGCCGTCCGCGCCCATCTGGACGAGGCCGGCATCCCCTACATCGACTTTGGCACCCACAGCGCCGACAGCGTGGATTATCCCGACATGGCCGTCCCCGCCTGCGACGCCGTCGTGGCGGGCCAGTGCAGCAAGGCCCTGCTGTTCTGCGGCACCGGCGTGGGCATCAGCATGGCCGCCAACAAGATCAAGGGCATCCGCGCCTGCTGCTGCTCGGACAGCTTCAGCTGCGAGTACACCCGCCGCCACAACGACGCCAACGCCCTGTGCATGGGCGGCCGCGTGGTGGGCCCCGGCCTTGCCTGCCAGCTGGTGGACCTGTTCCTGGCCACCCCCTTCGAGGGCGGCCGCCACGAGCGCCGCATCGAAAAACTGATGGCGCTGGAAAACCGCTGAACTTCGACCCCTATTCAAAACCTTCAAAGGAGCGTGTTGTTATGAACCCCATGATCGTTGAGCATCCCCTGCTGCAGCACAAGATCAGCCTGCTGCGCAACAAGCAGACCGGCACCAAGGAATTCCGTGACCTGGTCAGCGAGATCGCCACCCTGCTGTGCTATGAGGCCACCCGCGACCTGCCCCTGGAAGAAGTCCAGATCGAGACCCCCATCTGCATGGCCAAGACCAAGGTGCTGGCCGGCCGCAAGCTGGCCCTGGTGCCCATCCTGCGGGCGGGCATGGGGATGCTGGACGGCATGCTGAGCCTGATCCCCGCCGCCAAGGTGGGCTTCATCGGCCTGTACCGCAACGAGGAGACCCTGCAGCCGGTGGAGTATTTCTGCAAGCTGCCCTCCGACATCGACGAGCGGGACGTGCTGGTCCTGGACCCCATGCTGGCCACCGGCGGCAGCGCCGTGGACGCCATCACCCTGATCAAAAAGCGCGGCGCCAAGCATATCAAGTTCATCGGCCTGATCGGCGCGCCCGAGGGGGTCGAGGCCCTGCGCACCGCCCACCCCGACGTCCAGATCTACCTGGGCGCTCTGGATGAGTGCCTGGACCAGAAGGGCTACATCGTCCCCGGCCTGGGCGACGCCGGCGACCGCATCTACGGCACCAAATGATCCCCGCCCGTATCTGAACAAAAATAAAGCTGCCCCTTCATCCGCCGTTTGGGATCGGATGAAGGGGCAGCTTTTGCATTTTGCGTGTAAAGGGCGGTGCGCCGTCAACGGCCCCGGCCACCTCCGCCGCCATGGCTGGAGCCGCCGCCCATGCCGCCGAAGCCGCCCCCGCCAAAGCCTCCGCCGCCGAAACCGCCTCCGCCGAAGCCGCCAAACCCGCCGCCATAGGGGCCTCTCGGGCCTCTGGGCGGGCGCGGGGGACGGGGCGGCGGCGGACCGGGCCGGGGAGGCCGGGGCCCTCTGGGCGGCCGGGGGCCGCGGGGGCCCCCGAAATTGCTGCCCAGGCACCAGCCCAGGCAGAAGGGGAAGGCGTTGCCCAGAACATTGCCGAATACCAAAATCAGCATCACCACCGCCAGGACGGCCACCAAGACGAACACGCCTAGGTTCATGCCGCCGCTGGGGACGGGGCCGGCGGGCTGGCCGCTGGTCAGGTCCACCCCGTACACACCGGCCACCGCGCTGGCCACCGCATCGGCGCAGGTCCGGACGGCGGCGTCGTAATCCTTCGCCGCAAAGTCGTCCTCCATGGTCTGGGACAGGGTGCTGGCCTGCCGGTCGATGGTGGTGTTGCGGAAGCCGTCCCCGTAGGTCAGATAGTAGTCGCCGTCGGCATACAGGGGCGACTCCATCACCAACAGGATCAGGATGCCGTTGTTCTCGCTGGCGCTGCCCACCCCCCAGGTGTTAAAAGCCTGGGTGGCGTATTCCTCGGTGGAGGCGTTGCCGGTGTACTGGACCGTCAGCACCCCGATCTGGGCGCCGGAGCAGTTGGCCTCCAGCAGGCCGTTCAGCTGCTCCATGTAGGCGGTGGTATCCTCCGAGAGGACATTTGCGTCGTCCACCACGCACTGGCCGGCCGGCAGGTCGGGCAGGGCGACGGCGCCCCAGGCCGGGGCGGCCAGCCCCACCGCCGCTGCGGCAGCCACCGCGCAGGCGGACAGCCGTTTCAGGATGGTTTTCATCCAAACACCTCCACTTCCTCGATCCCAAACAGCCCTTTGAGCACACTGGCCCAGGGGCCGCCGGTGTCGTTCTGGTAGGCGGTGACCGCCTCGTTGTAATGCAGGCTGCCCAGGATGGTGCCTGCGCTGTTGAACTGTCCGTACTGCTGGCCCACCGCCCCCATGTTCAGGGGATCGTCGGCCAGGGCCTGCATCTCGCCGTAGAGCATATCAATGGCGGTGCCCAGCGCCTCGTTGGCCCGGTACATCTCGGACATCCCGGCGCCGCCGCCGGCCAGGGCCTCCTGGCAGGCGGTAAATCCGTCCAGGGCCGCCTGGGCCGCCGTCACCGCGCCGGCCTCCGCCCCCAGGCCGGGGGTGTTGAGGGCGGTGGTGATGACGTTGGCGGCGGTGTTGGCCCGCAGGGTCAGCTCCTCGTTCAGGTTGTAGCCGTTGTCGCCCGGCGCGCCTACGGTGTACCAGCCGGCGGCCTCGTTGGCGCGGGCCTGCAGCTTGGCCCCGCCGATGCCCACGACCCCTGCCGCCAGCACCGCCGCCGCCAGCACAAAGGCCAGCACCCGGTTGCGCAGCGCCGCCGGCAGGGCCTTTTCCAGCCCGGCCAGCTTCTGCTGCAAGGGCGTCAGCACCCTGGCCCCGCTTTCCGGCTCTGCCGCCCGGTAGCTGGTGCTGTCAAAGCCGCCCTGCTGCTTGTTCCGTTCAAATTCTGCCTGTGCCATATCAGCCGCGGATCTCCATCATCTTTTGTTTCAGCTCGTCCTCGATGCGGGTCAGCTCCTGCTCGGCAGCCTGCCGCTTGGCCCGGCCCTCGGACTGGATCTTGTTCAGCTCGTCCAGGGTCTCGATCAGGCTCTTGTTGGTCTGCTGCAAAGTCTCGATGTCCACCACGCCCCGCTGGCTTTCCCGGGCCGTCTCGATGGTGCCCATCTTGAGGGCCTCGGCGTTCTTTTTCAGCAGGTCGTTGGTCATGTTGGTGACCGCGCGCTCGGCCTCCATGGCCTGCTGGCTGTGGGCCAGGCCCAGGGCCAGCACCATCTGGTTTTTCCACAGGGGGATGGTGTTGACGATGGTGGACTGGATCTTTTCGGCCATCATGCTGTTGTTGTTCTGCAGCAGGCGGATCTGGGGGCCCATCTGCAGGCTGATGTTCCGGGTCAGCTCCAGGTCATAGAGCTTTTTCTCAAACCGCTCGCACTGGTCGGCCAGGTCCCGGGCCGCCTGGGCGTCCTCGGGCAGGCCGCTGCGCTTGGCCTTGTCCATGGCCTGCTGCAGCTCGCCGGCGCGGACGTCGGCCAGCTTCTTCTTGCCGGCCAGGATATACATGGACAGCTCTTTGAAGTAGGCCATGTTCAGCTGGTACATCTTGTCCAGCATAGCGATGTCCTTGAGCAGCTGCACCTGATGGTTTTCCAGCATGGCCTGGATGTTTTCCACATTGGTCTCGGCCTTGTTGTACTTGGTCTTGAGGTTGTCCAGCTGGTTCTGCTTTTTCTTGAAGAAGCCGAACAGCCCCTTTTCTTCCTCGGCGGCGTCAAAGTTTTTCAGCTCGCCGATCAGGTCGGTGATCATCTCCCCCACTTCGCCCAGGTCCTTGGTGGAGACCTTGGACAGGGCCGCCTCCGAGAAGTCGCCGATCTTTTTCTGGCTGGCCGCGCCGTACTGCAGCACCTGCTGGCTGTTGGTGATGTCGATCTTGCCGGCGAAGTCGTCCACCATCTTCTGCTCCTCGGGGGAGAGGCGGACCTCCTCCGGCTCGGGCTGGGCGGGCTTTTCCTCCTCTTCGGGCTTGGCGCCGGCCAGCTCGGCGGAGGGGTCCAGGGTCAGGCTGGGCGCGGCGGGCATGTCAAAATCAAAATTCAGGTTGTTGTCTGCCATAACAGGATTCGTCCTTTCTCAAAATGAATACCATGGTACCGGATCGCCCGGGCGCGCCCCCCGGCGGGGGGCTGCCGCCGCAGGCGGCTGGGGGGGTTCCGCTGGGGGTGGGCGGGCGGGTTCACAGCCCCTGGTTTTTCATCAGCGTCTCGAGGACCGCCAGATCGGCCGAAAGATCCATGCTCTCGGCCGCATAGAGGGCGTCCAGCTGGTGCTCGAAGGCGGCGGCGATCATCCCCACATTTTTTTCCACTTCGCTGCGGACGGCGGCGGCGTTCTCGCCCCGCACCCCCTGCCGGGCCATGGCCGCGTACTGCTCCAGCACATGCACCGCGTCGGGCAGGTAATAGTTGGCAAAGCGGCGGATCTGCTTCGCCTTGGCGGGGGCCTGTTCCACCACCTCGAGGATGGAGCGGCCCGCCTTTTCCATCCGGTCCATGGCGGCGGAAAGCTGCGGGTCAGGCAGGGCGTCGTTCAGGGCGCGGAGGGTGTCCAGCTGCTTCTGGATGCCGGTGAGCATCTCGTCCACATCCCCGTCGCCGGTGTGGAAAGGCACCTCCCGCTCGATGACCTGGGGCGGGCAGACCCGCCGGGCCGCCGCGAAAGCCGCCGCAGCGCCCGCCAGGGCCACCGCCAGCGCCCACACCTTGTAGACCGGCAGCGCGGCGCACAGCACAAGCCCCGCGGCCGCCGCCGCATAAAAGGGCAGGGCGCTGGGCTTTTCGGTGCGGATGATCTTGCTCATGTTCGCATCTCCTTTGGAACAAAGTCTGTTGCTTCTACTATAAAGCCTTTTAACAAAAACGCAAGGGTTTGGGCAAAGATTTTACAGGTTGGAAATCATTTTACCTCTTTTTTACCAAGATAGGGCCCCAGGGCTGCGCCCCAGGCCTCCTGCAGGCGGTCCAGGCTCCAGGCGGCGTTGGCCGGGCTGGTGCTGGGCAGGCGCACCGCCCCGATGCCGCTGACCGGCTGCATATAGCGGACGTACAGCCTGTAGGCCGCCGCCCCGTTGCAAAACACCGCCTCCACCGGCGCCCGCGCCAGCAGAAAACCAATGTCCTCGGGCACGGCGTCCCGGATGGAGGCGTCGGACGCCCCCTCGATGGTGCAGCTGGCCAGTACGTCCCAGAGGGCCAGCCCATGGTCCAGGATCATCTTCCGCTTGGCCGCCACATCCTCCCGGGCGGGCAGGGCCTCGCCGGTCAGCCGGGCCAGCAAAGGCCAGAAGCGGTTGTGGGGGTGGCCGTAATAAAAGCCCATGTCCCAGCTTTTGGGGCTGGGCCAGCTGCCCAGGATCAGAGCCCTGCTGCCGGGCCCGTAGACCGGTGCAAAGCTCATTCCTGAAACGCCCCTCCCCAGGCGGAGCCCAGGTCCCGCCCCGAAGGCTCGGCCCGGGGGCCGCCGAACCACAGCTCCTCGATCAGAGCGGCCAGGCCGTCCTCCCGCACGTCCCCGATGATGCGGCCGGCGGCAGCTTTGGCGTCGGGGCTGCCGTTGGCCATGCAGCACCCAAGGCCGGCGGCCCGCAGCATCCCCACATCGTTGGCCGAATCGCCGGCGGCCACCGTCTCGCTCAGGTCCAGGCCCATGGCTTTGCACAGGCCGGCCAGCCCCGCGCCCTTGTCGATGCCCTGCCGGACGATGTCGTAGCAGCACCAGCCGGAGGCGTCCCGGCCGCCCACCCGCATAAAGTGCAGGCCCAGATGACCGAATTTGGCCTGGAAGGCCGGCACCGCCTCCTCGGGGCAGAACATAAAGGCGGCGTGGGGCATATCCACCAGGTGGCGGTCCTGGTCCTCGCCGTCCAGGCAGGCCAGGCCGGGGCTGCCCAGCTGCTCGTAGCGGCGGCGGAAAGCCTCGTAGCCGCAGTATGCGTAATAACCGTCCCTGAAGTTGAACTGCAGGGGGTAGTCGTAATCTTCGCAGTAATCCACCAGAGCGTACATCTCCTCGGGGATCAGCGGGCACTCATAGACCGGCGTGCCGCGGCGGTCCACCACATACGCCCCGTTGCAGGTGATGGCGTAGTCGAACCGGATGGCCCCCAGCTGGCCGGGGTCCCTGATGGCAGGCCAGGCCCGCCCGGTGCTGAGGACAAATTTGCCCCCCGCCGCCTGCATCTTCCGGACGGCGGCCTCCACGGCGGGGCGGGGCCGTTTTTCCCCAAAGGGCACCAGCGTGTTGTCGTAGTCGCTGGCAAGTAATTTGTATTGCATGGCATCCTCCCTGTTTCCGCCTCCCCCGCGCAGGGGAGGCCCGGCGGTCATTGTCCCGGCAGCGCCAGGTCCCGGATCACTTCCCCTGCCAGCACCAGCCCCGCCGCCGAAGGCACAAAGGCGATGGAGCCGGGGGCCCGCTTCTTGGGCGCGCCGGGCCGGGCCGCGCCTCCCGCCGGGGCCGCCGCCTGGGCGGCCTCCTCCGGGCTGGGCTGCAGGGGCTCCTCCCGGGAATAGACCACTTTCAAGTGGTCGATCCCCCGCTTGCGGCACTCCGCACGCATCACGCGGGCCAGGGGGCAGACCGACGTCTCGTAAAGGTCGGCCACCTCAAAGCGGCTGGGGTCCAGCTTGTTGCCCGCCCCCATGGAGCAGATGATGGGCGTCCCCGCCGCCTTTGCCTGCATGACCAGGGACAGCTTGCCGGTGACGGTGTCGATGGCGTCCACCACATAGCTGTACTGGGCAAAATCGAACCGATCCGCCGTCTCGGGGGTATAGAAGGTCTTGTAGGTGCGGACCACGATCTCCGGGTCGATGTCCCGGATGCGGGCGGCGGCGGCGTCCACCTTGTACATCCCCAGGGTGGAGCGGGTGGCGATGATCTGGCGGTTGAGGTTGGACAGGCAGATCCGGTCGTCGTCGATCAGGTCCAGCGCCCCCACCCCGCTGCGGGCCAGGGCCTCCACCACATAGCCGCCCACGCCCCCCACGCCGAACACCGCCACCCGGGCGGCGCGCAGCCGGTCCAGCCCCACCTGCCCCAGCAGCAGCCGGGTGCGGGAATATTGTTCTCTCATCTCGTCTTGCATAGCTTCTCCTGTGTTCACGGTATCTGCTGCGTCCGCAGCCAGCCCAGCAGGGCGGCGCGGTCGTTGGGCAGTTTTTCTTCCACCACCTGCTCCAGGGCGGCGGACAGCAGGCGGCCCACCGCCGGCCCCGGCCTGACGCCCAGGGCCAGCAGGTCCCGGCCGTTCACCGCCAGCTGGCCCACCCGGCAGCAGGCCCGTTCCTGTTCCAGGGCCGCGGCGGCGGACGCCAGGGCGGCAAAGCCTTTTTCCCCGGTCTGGGCCTGCCGCAGGGCCAGCAGCCGCCGGACCGTCCCGGGGTCCAGCCGGGCCAGCATCCGCCGGGCCTGAAGCCGGGGCGCCTCCCCGGTCAGGGCCAGCCCGCTCTCCTTTACCAGGGCAAGGACTTCGGCGGCCTCCGCCCGGGAACAGCGCAGTTTTTCCAGCGCCCGGGCGGCCTTTTCCGGCCCGGCCGGGGCCAGCAGGGCCGCCAGGCGGGCCAGCGGGTCGGGGGGCAGGGCGTCCACCGCCCGGATGCTCCCGGGATACTGCGCCCCGTCCAGCCCGGGCAGGAGCAGCTCCAGGATCGCAAAGGGCATCCAGCGGCCGGGCCGCCGGGCCGCCAGCAGCTTGGCCAGCTCCTGCCAGATGCGCTCGGCCGAGACACAGCCCAGCCTCGCCCGCTCCTGCAGGGCGGCCCGGGCGGTGGCGGGGTCCAGCGCCAGCTCTTCCCTGGCGCCGAAGCGGTACAGCCGCAGGATGCGCAGCCCGTCCTCCTCAAAGCGGCGGGCCGGCTCTCCCACCGCCCGCACCACCCGGCGGACCAGCAGGTCCTCCCGGCCCCCAAAGGGGTCGATCAGCCCCTCGGCCGGGTCGTAGGCCATGGCGTTGATAGTAAAATCCCGCCGGGCCAGGTCGGCTTTCACGTCGGCCACAAAGGCCACACGGTCGGGGTGGCGGCCGTCGGTGTAGCCCTCTTCCACCCGGAAGGTGGTCACCTCATACAGGCCCCCGCCCTGCCGGACGGTGACGGTGCCGTGCTGCAGGCCGGTGGGGATGCACTGTGTTTCCCCAAACAGCGCCAGGGTCTGGTCCGGCCGGGCGCTGGTGCAGATGTCCCAGTCCTGGGGGGCGCGGCCGGCCAGGCTGTCCCGGACGCACCCGCCCACCAGGTAGGCCCTGTGGCCCGCCCGGTGCAGCGCATCCAGCACCGCCGCCGCGCCGGGGTCGATGGCAATGTGCATGGTCTCCCTCATGATTCGGTAAAAGGCAGCGTGACGGACTTGCCGTCAAAGCCGCACTCGGCCGCCGGAAACACCGCCTGCGCCAGAGGCAGGGCGGCTTCCGGGTCCTCGATGCGGGGGGAATAATGGGCCAGCCAGAGCCGGCGCGCTCCCGCCCGGGCAGCCAGGGCCGCCGTCTGCCGGAAGGTGCTGTGGCCGTACCGGGCCGCCTCGGGGGCCAGGGCCTCGTCGGCGTAGGTGGCGTCGCAGATCAGCAGGTCGGCATCCCGGGCGGCGTCCTCCAGAGCGGGACAGGGGGCGGTATCCCCCGAAAAGACCACCTTGATCCCCCGCCGGGCCGGGCCGCAGACATCCCCGGGGGCGACGGTGCGGCCGCCCACCTCCAGACTCTCCCCCTGCTGGAGCCGTTTCCAGTCCCGGAGGGGAACCCCCAGGGCCCGGGCCTTTTGGGGATCGAACCGGCCGGCCCGGGGCAGCTGGAAGCAATAGCCCTGGCTGGGCACCCGGTGACGGGTGGGGACGGCGGACAGGGTGGCCCCGCCCTCGAACCACAGGCCCTCCGGGGGCATTTCCGTCGGGATCACCGGATAGGGCAGCGGGCCGGCCAGCAGCCGCATGACCGCCCAGAAGTTTTCCAGCCCCTGGGGGCCGGCCAGCAGCAGGGGCCGGGTGCGGCCCTGGCAGGCGATGGTCTGCAGCAGCCCCGGCAGGCCGAAGATATGATCCCCATGGTAGTGGGTCAGACAAATGGCCTCCAGCCGGGACAGCCCCACCCCCGCCCGCAGGGCGGCGGCCTGGGTGCCCTCGCCGCAGTCGAACAGCAGGCTGTGCCCCTCCCAGGCCAGCAGGGCCGTGGTCAGGGCCCGGTCGGGCAGGGGCATGGTGGCGGCGGTGCCCAGCAGGGTGACGGTGACCATCCCCTCAGCCCTCGGCAGGCTGCCAGCCCTTGCAGACGTCCACCCAGGCGGTATAGCCGGAGTAGCGCTCCAGCTCGGGGATGGTCAGCTCGATGGCCGAATTGCTGCTGCCCGCCGCGGGGAACACCGTCTCGAACCGCTTGAGGGACTCGTCCAGGTAGACCTTGACCCCCGGGTTGACCGCAAAGGGGCACACCCCGCCCACCGCGTGGCCCACCAGGTCGGAGGCCTCGGCGGCGGTGAGCATCTTGGCCTTGGTGGCAAACTGCTGCTTGTACTTGTGGTTGTCCACTTTGGCGTCGCCGGCGGCCACGATCAGGATGGGCCCGCCGTCCACCATGAAGGATAGGGTCTTGGCGATGCGGGCCTCCTCGCAGCCCACCGCCTGGGCGGCCAGGGCCACCGTAGCGCTGGAAACATCGAACTCCCGGATGCGGTCCTCGATGCCGCAGGTCTTGAAATACGCTCTGACTTTTTCGATCGACATAATCGTTACCCCTCTGCATCAAATTTGAGCGCGGACTGCGCGTCCCTTATACTATAACACACCACAGCCCAAAACGCCAGATTTTGCCCCCCCGCGGGGCGCTTGACTTTTCTTTGATTTCTGCTACAATAGGCCCTGTACTAAAAACAAGAATGTCTCATCGGAGGGCCGCGTATCGCAATACGCCAAGGGGCTTTCGCTCCCGGATCGGCTGGATAAGGTGACGAGTGCGCTCGGTTGTTGTGTTTGCAATGACCGGGCGCTTTTTCGGGCCTGAGGGCCCTCCGGCGGGATAAGCCGCGGGCATTCGACCATGCCCCGCCGGCAGAAAGGAGACGATTGTACACCGTATGGATTCTACCGCACTTTTTTCCAAGACCCCGCCCCTGAAGCTGTTCTTCACGGCGGCGGTACCGGGGGCCATCAGTATGCTGGCCTCCTCCCTATATCAGCTGATCGACGGCATTCTGGTGGGCAACTTTCTGGACAGCACATCCTTTGCCGCCCTCAACCTGGCCATGCCGTTCGTCATCATCAACTTCGCCTTGTCCGACCTGGTGGGCGTGGGCTCGTCGGTGCCCATTTCCGTGGCCCTGGGCCGCGGGGACCGCAAGGAGGCCAACAACGTATTCACCTGCGCCTGCCTGCTGATCCTCGGGGCGGGCGTGCTGATGGGGACGATCATGTTCACGGCCGCCCCGTTCCTGATCGGGATGATGGGCGCCGAGGGCGACTTTGCCGCCCTGGCGGTGCAGTACCTGCGCACCTACGCCCTGTGCTCCCCCTTCACCACCATCCTGTACGCCGCGGACAACTACCTGCGCATCTCGGGCTACATCCGGGGCAGCATGTGCATCAACATCCTGATGTCGGTGCTGTGCGTCACCTTCGAGTTCGTGTTCCTGGGCGTGCTGGACCTGGGGCTGTGGGCGGCGGCCTTCGGCTCGTCGCTGGGCATGTTCATCTGCGTGGTGCTGTCCTTCATCCCCTTTGTGCGGGGCAAGGCCCTGCTCCGCTTTGTCCGGCCCCGGTTTGAACTGCGCACCCTGCGGCAGATCGTCACCTGCGGCTGCCCCACCTTCCTGAACAACATCGCCGGCCGCGTCACCTCCATCCTGATGAACCTGTTCCTGGTCCGGCTGGGCGGCGAGCTGGCCGTGTCGGTCTACGGCGTGCTGATGTACGTGGACGGCTTCATCCAGCCCCTGCTGTACGGCATGTGCGACTCGCTGCAGCCCGCCGTGGGCTACAACTGGGGCGCCCAGAAGTTCAGCCGGGTGCGCGCCATCGAGAAATGCTGCTTTACCGCCGCGGCGGCCGTCAGCCTGCTCTCGGCGGTGGTCATCGCCCTGCTGCCCGGCCCCATCACCCGGCTGTTCATCGCCGGGGCCGAGGGCGAAGCGCTGGCCATCGGCGTCACCGCCCTGCGGATCTTCAGCCTGACCTACCTGACCCGCTGGCTGTCCTTTGCCACCCAGAGCTATATGCTGGCGGTGGAAAAGGCGCTGCCCGCTTCCATCCTCTCGGTGTCCACGGCGCTGGTGTTCCCGGTGATCCTGCTGGCGGCGCTGGGCTCTCTGGGGCTGAACGGGCTGTGGATCAACTTCCCCGCCACATCGGCCATGGCGGCCGTGCTGGCCTTTTTCATCCTGCGCCGGACCCGGGCCGACCTGCACCGTCCCGACGCCGCTTGACCCCAAAGGAGGCATCGTTATGAACCGCATCATCACCATCAGCCGCGAGTTTGGCAGCGGCGGGCGGGAGGCCGGCAAACGGCTGGCCGACGCCCTGCACTGCGCCTACTACGACAGCGAGATCGAGGCCAGCATCGCCCAGAACATGGACCTGGACGAGAGCTACATCGCCCGGTCGGTGGAAAACGGGGTCCTTGCCAATATCCCCCTCCACTTTGGCCGGACCATCGCCAGCACCCGCCTGTACAAGCAGCAGGTGGACATCCTGGTGGAGAAGCGGAAGGTCCTCTGCCAGATCGCGGCGGCCTCCGACTGCGTCATCGTGGGGCGGGCCGCCGACGTCATCCTGGCGGAGCAGAACCCCCTCAAGCTGTTCGTCTACGCCGGCATGGAGCACAAGCTGGCCCGCTGCCAGCGCTACGAGGAGACCAGCGCCGCCAGCCCCAAAGCCCTGGAAAAGGAGATCCGGCAGGTGGACGCCCGCCGCGCCCGCTACCACGGGATGTTCTCCCCCATCAAATGGGGCGACCGGGCCAACTACCACCTGTGCATCAACACCACCGGGCTGGAGATCAAACAGCTGATCCCCCATCTGGCGGGGTATGCCCAGGCCTGGTTTGCCATGAACGGCCGCTGAACACACCATCACAACCATCACACAACATCATACGGCACGGCGGAGCCGGCCGGCCCACAGGGGCTTGCCAGCTCCGCCTTTTTGTTGTATAATAACTGACACAGCGTCAGGCTGTCGCAGCCTGCCTCATTTCGTGTTTGTGATAAGGAGAAATGTACCATGTCCAAAAACCTGAAAAATTTGACCCTGGCCGCCCTGTTCCTGGCTCTGGGGCTGGTGCTGCCCTTTTTCACCGGGCAGATCCCCCAGATCGGCAGCATGCTGCTGCCCATGCACATCCCCGTGTTCCTGTGCGGGCTGATCTGCGGCTGGCAGTACGGCGCCGCGGTGGGCTTCATCGTGCCGCTGATGCGCTCGGTGCTGTTCGGGATGCCGCCCCTGTTCCCCACCGCCACCGCCATGGCCTTTGAGCTTTTGACCTACGGCCTGGTGGTGGGCCTGCTGTACAGCCGGTCCCGCTGGCAGTGCGTCCGCGCCCTGTACCGTTGCCTGCTCATCGCCATGGTGGCCGGCCGCGTGGTGTGGGGCCTGGTCCAGGCGGTGCTGCTGGGGCTGACCGGCAGCGCCATGACCCTGCAGATCTTCCTGGCGGGGGCGCTGCTCAACGCCGTCCCGGGCATCATCGTCCAGCTGATCCTCATCCCCGTGGTGATGCTGGCGCTGAACCGCACCGGCCTGGTGCCCTTCAAGCAGACCAACCCCAAAACCAAAAACGCCTGAGCCCCCGCGCTGAAAAGCCCCTGCCCTTCACAAAGAAGAGCAGGAGCTCAGCGTGTCGCAAAAGCGACACGCTCCAGGGGGAACCCATTTCTGCCCGCATGCGCGGGACAGAAATTCCTTCCCCCTGGTATCCCCCTGGGGACAAAATTGAGCGCTGAACCGCGCACTCGGCCTTGCGGCCTCGCACACTCTCAGCGCTCAATTTCCCTGTATGTGTCCCGTCCATCCGCACATGTCGGCTGGACGGGACTTTTTTGACAGTCTGGACAAAGACTTTCGTTTTGCTTCTTATTTCGCTCCGTTTTGGGCTTGCCCCACCAGGGCACGCAGGCGGCTGAGGAACAGCTCGGCGGCCGGCGAAAAGACCTGGTACTTTTTCCAGATGATGTCCAGGCCCGACTCCAGCCGCGGCTCCAGCGGGCGGAAGCAGAGGGCGCTCTCCGGCGAGGTGTCGGCCAGGCCGTCCAGGGTGATGGCATAGCCCACCCCCGCCTCCACCAGGATGGCCGCGTTGAACACCAGGTTGTAATTGACCGCGATGTCCAGCTTGCCAAAGTCGGCCCCGAACCAGTCCACAAAGGCGTTTTCGCCGGGGTGGGGGGTGATGACCTGCCGGGAACACAGCAGGGGCAGGCCCAGCAGGTCGGCCTTTTCGATGCGGTCCTTGCGGGCCAGAGGGCTGTCCCGGCGCATCAGCACCCCCCACACGTCCCGGGCGGGCAGGGACAGGGCGTCGTATTTGGAGATGTCCGCCGGCTCGATGACGATGCCGAAATCCAGCAGCCCCTTGTCCAGCCGCTCAGTCACGTCCTGGGCGTTGCCGCTGTACAGGTGGTAGCGGATGCCCGGGCTGTCGGCCCGCATCTGGCGGATCACCTTGGCGATGGGGCACAGCGCCCGGGTCTCGCCGCTGCCGATGTAGACGTCGCCGCTGACGGTGTCCTCCAGGGCGGTGAACTCGGCCTCGGTCTTGTCCACCATAGACACGATCTCCTCCGCCCGCTTGCGCAGCAGCACCCCTTCGGGGGTCAGGTCCACCCGGTGGCTCTTGCGGATCAGCAGGGGCCGGCCCAGCTCCTCTTCCAGGTCCTGCATCTGGCGGGAGAGGGTGGGCTGGGTCAAATGCAGAAAATTGGCCGCCCGGGTGATGCTGCCTTCCCGTGCCACGGCCAGGAAATAGCGCAGGGTCCGTATCTCCATGGTGTTTGCCTCCTTGAGCGGCGTGTTCCATCCCGGCGGGCCCTGCGCCGGCGTTCCGGGCGGGGCCGCTGGGCCGTGCCCCTATTATACACCCTTTTGCCATGCCTTGGAAGCATTTCTTGGAATAAAAACGAAGTATTTGCTATTTGCCCGGCCCCCCGCTACAATAAAGCCATGCAAGGAGGCATGGACAATGAGCATGAGCTGGGAACAACGTGTGTTCCGCATCCGGCGGATCCTGACCGACGCGGGCTGCTCCGCAGAGCAGATCGCCGCATTCCTGGAGTGGGAGCAGGCCGGGGACCGCTGCCGTCAATACAAGTTTCTGGCCCGGCACCGGGCCTGCCTGCTGGACCAGCTGCACCGGGACGCCGCCCGGCTGGACTGTCTGGACCACCTGGTCTTTGCCATGCGCCAAGCAGACCAACATCTTACAGACGAAACGGATGGCATCTGCCTATGGAAGAACAACTGCATCTGACCCAGGAATGGGACAAGACCTTCCCCCAAAACAGCAGTGTGGAGCACCGGAAGGTGACGTTCCACAACCGGTACGGCATCACCCTGGCCGCCGACCTCTACCGGCCCAAAGGGGCTGCGGGCCCTCTGCCCGCCCTGGCCGTCTGCGGGCCCTTCGGCGCCGTCAAGGAGCAGGCCTCCGGCCTTTACGCCCAGGAAATGGCCCGCCGCGGTCCACACCGACCTGTACGACCGGATGGACATCATCCCCTTTGACAAGATGAAGTCCTTCTTCCGCCAGTACCTGGTCTGAGACCGGCTCCGATACGCTGACGGGACAGGCCCTGCCGGCCTGCCCCGTTTGCATTTCAGCCCCGGCGCTGCCAGGTCATGGTCCATTCCGCTTCGCCGGTGCTCTCGTCGACGCCTGCTTCGCAGACGGCAAAGCCTTCCCGCTCATAAAACGAAACGGCCCTCGTATTCTTTTGGTAGACGTGCAGGGCCAGCCGCGGCCGGAGGGCCTTCGCCTGGTCCAAAAGCTGTTTGCCGGCGCCCCGGCCCCGGGCCTCTTCCCGGACGAACAGCCCTGCGATGTAGTCCCCCTGCAGGCCGAGAAAGGCGTCCGCCTCCCCTGCGGCCCCCTGGTGGACATACAGCTCTGCCTGGGGCAGCATCTCCCGCACGGCGGCATAGCAGCCCTGCCAGTAGCCCGCCGGGATAAAGCTGTGGGCCTGGACGTTGGCGTCCAGCCAGATGCCCATCAGGGCCTCCAGGTCGGAGGGTTCTGCTTTTCGGATCATAATCCACCCTCCCTTATTCCATGGCGGAAAAGACTTTTTTCCGGCAGACGGCCCAGCTGACCGCCGAGGCGATCACCTCGGTGATCCAGAAGGCGTGCCAGACCCCCACCGGCCCCCACAGCAGGTTGAGGACAAAGGCCAGCGGCAGGATGACCACCGCGTACCGCAGCAGAGAGATGAGCAGGGAGGGCCCGCCCATCCCCAGGCCCTCCAGGGCCCCGCAGGAAATGACCGACACCGAAGAGATGATGAATCCGACGCTGATGATCCGCAGGGCCGTGCTGCCCACGGCGATGGTCTGGGCGCTGGAGGAGAACAGCCCGATCAGGCTGCCCGGGACGGCCCAGCACAGCACGGTGCCCAGCACCATGATCCCCGCCGACAGGGCCAGCCCGGTGCAGAAGATCTGCCGCACCCGGCCGTTCTCCTTCGCGCCGTAGTTGTAGCCCACGATGGGCCGCATCCCCTGCACGATGCCGTTGGCGGGCAGGTACAGGAAGGTCTGCAATTTGTAGTAGACCCCCAGCACCAGGACATACACCTCCGACGAGGCCGCCAGGATGATGTTCAGGCAGGAGATCAGCAGGGAGGGCAGCGCCAGGCTGAAGGTGGCGGGGATGCCCACCGCGTACATCTTTTTGGCAAGGGCGGGGTCGGCCGTTTCCCGGCCGAAGCGCAGGCGGATGGGGATCATCCCCGCCGCATAGCAGCCCAGGTAGATGACCAGGCTCAGGGCCTGGCCGATGCCGGTGGCCAGGGCCGCGCCCTCGATGCCCATCGCGGGGAAGGGCCCCCACCCGAAGATCAGCACCGGGTCCAGGATGATGTTGGCGACGCAGCCCGACATCATGCAGACCATGGTGACCAGCATCCGGCCGGTGGCCTGGAAGATCTTTTCCAGGGACATGGAGGCGGCGATCACCACCGAGAACAGGAAGGCGATGCGGGAATACCGCACCCCCATCTCCACAATGGCCTCGTCGGCGGTGAACATCCGCAGGAAAGGCGGCATCACGGCGATGCAGGCGATGGTCAGCACCACCCCGTGCAAAGCGTTCCAGAAAATGCTCTGGGCCGCGGCGGCGTCGGCCTTGCGGGCCTCCTGCGCGCCCAGGTGGTAGGAGATCACCGCGTTGGCCCCGATGGAAAAACCGATGGTCACCGCGTTGATCAGGTTCTGGACGGGATACACCAGGGACAGCGCCGTCATCGCGTCCTCGCTGATCCGTGCCACGTAGTAGCTGTCCACGATGTTGTACAGCGACGACACCATCATCGACAGCACCATCGGCAGGGACATAGACAGCACCAGCGGCAGGACCGGCCTTGTTTTCATAAAGTTCTGCTGCATGGGTTTTCCTCTTCTTCCGTTGTGGCTGCGCCCCGGAGGGCGCGCATCAAAAAAGCCATATTCCCCCTGTTTGAATCAGAAACAGGAAAAAATATAGCTTTCGCGTCTGCTATTTTAATACACGCCGGGGCGGTTGTCAAGGGGTGTGGGGCCAGCTTTTCTTTTCCTTGACACCGTGTTATAATAAGGCCGAACGTTCCCTCCTGTCCAAAACAGGCCCGCGCCTGTTTTCCGATCGACCCATGCAAACCAAAACCTAAGCGAGGTGCAAACCATGAAAGTCCTGATGATCAACGGCAGCCCCCGGGTGGGGGGCAACACGAGCATCGCGCTCGCAGAAATGGAGAAGATCTTTGCCGAAGAAGGCATCGAGTCCGAGACCATCCAGATCGGCGCCCAGGCCATCCGCGGCTGCATCGCCTGCGGCACCTGCCGCAAAAACGGCAAGTGCGTCTTTGACGACGCCGTCAACCAGGCCGCCCCAAAGTTCGAGGCGGCGGACGGGCTGGTGGTGGCTTCCCCGGTCTACTATGCCTCGGCCAACGGCACCCTTGTCTCCTTTTTGGACCGGCTATTCTACAGCACCCCCTTCGACAAGCGGATGAAGGTGGGCGCCAGCGTGGTGGTGGCCCGCCGGGGCGGCCTGTCGGCCACTTTTGACGAGCTGAACAAATACTTCACCATCGCCGGGATGCCGGTGGCTTCCAGCCAGTACTGGAACAGCGTCCACGGCCGCCTGCCCGGCGAGGCCGCCCAGGACGCCGAGGGCCTGCAGACCATGCACACCCTGGCCCGGAACATGGCTTTCCTGATGAAGAGCATCGCCCTGGGCAAGGAGAAGTACGGCCTGCCCGCCAAAGAAGCTCCCCAGCAGACCAACTTCATCCGGTAACGCCGCCGTATTGGCGAGCCTTCAGACTGTCAAAAAAGTCCCATCCAGCCGACATGTGCGGATGGATGGGACACATACAGGGAAATTGAGCGCTGAGAGTGTGCGAGGCCCCAAGGCCGAGTGCGCGGTTCAGCGCTCAATTTTGTCCCCAGGGACTGCGAAGCTGAGGCGCGTCCTGCGGACGAAACAGCCGAAGCGGAGCAGGGGCAGCGGTCTGCCTTTTGCAAGCCCGCTGCGACGGGCGCAGCAAAAGCAGGGAACCGCAACCACCAGGGGGAAGGAATTTCTGTCCTGCGCAGCAGGCAGAAATGGGTTCCCCCTGGAGCGTGTCGCTTTTGCGACACGCTGCGCAGCCTTGACAACGCCCCCGCCTCTATGCTATCGTGTCAGGGAAACCACCAAAGGAGATATGCTATGCAGTATGATGCGGCCCCCATGGAGGGGCTGACCGACCGGGTCTGGCGGCAGGCCCACCAGCGCTGGTTCGGCGGGGCGGACCGGTATTACGCTCCCTTCCTCTCCCCGCCCGAGAACCGTATCCCCGTCAAAAAGAAAATGGCCGAGCTGGCCCCCGCGGCCAACCCCGGCGCGCCGGTCATCCCTCAGCTGCTGGGCAAGGACGGCAGCTGCGCCGCCTGGATGATCGGGGTGCTGCGGGAGATGGGCTACACCGAGGTCAACCTGAATTTCGGGTGCCCCTCCGGCACCGTCACCGCCAAGGGCAAGGGGGCCGGGATGCTGCGGGACCTGGACGCTTTGGACCGCTTTCTGGACGCCGTGTTCACCGAGGCGGGCGGGCCCATCTCGGTCAAGACCCGCATTGGGGTGGAGCGGCCGGAGGAGTTCGGCCCCATCCTGGAAGTGTACAACCGCTACCCCCTGGCCGGGCTGATCGTCCATCCCCGGGTGATGCGCCAGCTCTACCGGGGGCAGGCCGACCGGGACGCCTTCGAGGCGGCCCTGCCCGCCTGCAAAGCCCCCGTCTGCTACAACGGGGACATCACCACTCCCGCGGACCTGGCCGCCCTGGCGGCGCGCTGGCCGGGCCTGGAGGGCCTGATGGCAGGCCGGGGGCTGATCGCAGATCCGGCCCTGTTCCGCAAAGGGCGGGGCGGGCCCGCCGCCTCCCGCGAGGAGCTGCGGGGCTATTTTGCCGAGCTGTACGCCGGGTACACCGCCGCCTTTGGCAGCCCACAGGCCGCCATCAGCCGGATGAAAGCCCACTGGCACGAGGCCATCGCCCTTTTCGAGGGGGCGGACAAGCTGGAAAAGCAGCTGAAAAAGCTGCGGGACCCCTGGGAATACGAGGTGACGGTCAGCCAGCTGTTCACCCTGCCCCTGCGCAAATAAAAAGCCTGCGCCCCGTCATGGGGGCTCAGGCTGTTGACGTTACACGTCCAGGTAGCTGCGCAGCAGCGCCTGCAGCAGGTCGTCGCGGTCCACCTTGCGGATCAGGGAGCGCGCGCCGTTGTGGGTGGTGATGTAGGTGGGGTCCTCCGACAGGATGTAGCCCACCAGCTGGTTGACGGGGTTGTACCCCTTCTCTTTCAGGGCAGCGTAAACTTGCTGCAGGATCTCGCGGATCTGCTCGTCCTTTTCATCGTGGATCGAAAAAATAGCAGTAGGTTCACTCATAACAATCCACTCCCTTCTGCCTTGCGGGCAGGCAAGGCTGTCTGCGGCCGCGGGCCGCCGAATGCTTCTTTTATTCTACATGAATCAGGGGCAAACTTCAAGTACAGATGCAAATATTTACAAAATAAATACAAAATGCGGTCCCTGCGGCCGCGGGAAGGAGCAGCAGATGATCTTTGGCATCGGGTGCGACCTGTGCGCCATTTCACGGATGGAAAAAAGCCTGAGCGGCCCCCACGGGGCGGCGTTTGCCCGGCGGGTGTTCGGGCCGGCGGAGCGGGCCGCCCTGGCCCTGGGCCAGCCGGACAGCCCGGCCCTGACCCCCCGGCGGGCCTCCAGCGCGGCAGCCGACTTTGCCGCCAAGGAGGCCTTCCTCAAAGCGGCCGGCACCGGCCTGGCCGGGCCCTTCGCCCTGGCTGAGATCGAAGCGGTGCGGCTGGATTCCGGCGCGCCGGCCTACCGTTTCTCGGGCCGGACGGCGGAGTGGGTGGCCCGCCGGCATCTGACCGCCCACCTGACTTTGAGCCACGACGGCGGCATGGCCATGGCCTTCTGCCTGCTGGAAACCGTCCCCGACGCAAGCTGAGCCCGCCCCCCGCATAAGATAGACCAAAGCGTGCATAGCGGGCGGCAGTTCGGGGCATACTCTCAGTGTCCACAAAGCGCGGGCCGCTGGCACGCCGGCACATAGAGCGGCCAGTCACCGCGCCCTTCACACCAGCAAGGAGGGAGTTCCATGGAGGTACACAGAGGAGAAGTTTTCTACGCCGACCTGTCGCCCGTGGTCGGCTCGGAGCAGGGGGGCGTCCGCCCCGTCCTGATCGTCCAGAACGAGATCGGCAACCGCCACAGCCCCACCGTGATCGCGGCGGCCATTACATCCCGGCTGGATAAGACCCGCCTGCCCACCCACATCAACATCCGGGCGGCGGACACCGGCCTGGCCAAGGACAGCGTGGTCCTGCTGGAGCAGATCCGCACCCTGGATAAGCACCGCCTGCGCCAGCGCGCCGGCCAGATCACCCCCGAGGACCAGAAGCGGGTCAACCAGGCCCTGGACGTCAGCCTGGGCCTGGACAGTTACTGAACGGCAAAGCAGTGAAAATGCCCCCGGAGAGCTCTCCGGGGGTGTTTTGCGTCACAGGGCCAGGGCGGCGGCAAAGGCGGCGGTCTGATGCAGTATCCGTTTCATGGGCCGTCCTCCTTGCAGCAGTCGATGACGCCGCCGAAGGCCAGCATCACCCGGCGGCCCACCCGGGGCAGCTCCTGTTTCAGGGCGTCCGCTGCGGCGCCCTCGCCGAAATAAACTCTGGTGGGATAAGAATACATAAACTTCTGCATAACGGTACCTCCCGATGGTGTCTGCGGCGCTTTTCACACCTGATGGTTTGCCTGTATGATCTCCTGCAGGGAGATGTGTTCGTTGCAGTAGCGGGCCTGCGGGTTCTTTTCCGGGACGGTCAGCTGGATGGCCCGGTGGGGGCAGGCATGGATGCAGGCCAGGCAGGTCTGACAGCGGCCCGGCGGGCCATCACCTGCGGGATGCTGACCGGGTCCGGCTCCAGCTGTTGGGCGATGTACAGGCTGTTGCCTGTGCCGGTAAAATAAAAGACCATTTCTCTTTTGTCCTCCTGTGGCTCTCTTGCGGAACGGGCCCGTTCCTGCTATACTCTGGTTGCAACAACCGCTTGCTGGGACCGATTATAGACTCCGGTTGTTACAATCGGTCAAGAGGTTTCCGGCAAAAAAATTTGAAACTTTTGTGAACAGATCGGGAGGCTGCCATGCTCTATACCATGATGCAGGTGTGCAAAAAAGCGGATATGACCTACCAGACCCTCAAATTCTACTGCAACCAGGGGCTGGTGCCCAACGTCAAGCGGGACCACAACAACCGCCGCGTCTTTGACGAGCGGGATCTGAAATGGATCCAGGACCTGGTCTGCCTGAAAAAATGCGGCATGAGCATCCAGGAGATGAAAGCCTATCTGGACCTGTGCCTGCAGGGGCCGGCCACCATCCCCCAGCGCAAAGAGATGCTGACCCAAAAACAGGAGGCCCTGCGCCGCACCATCCAGGAGCTGGAGGCCAGCGCCGCCTACATCGACTGGAAGCAGACGTTTTACGACGACGTCCTGGCCGGCCGCCGCCCCTACGTGAGCAACCTGATCCCGCCGGAAAACGCCCCGCTCTGACCGCAAAGCCCCCCGTGCCGTCTTGAGACACAGGGGGCTTGGGAAGGATAAAAACAGAAAAAGTCCGGACCTCTCTCCTATTGGAAAAAGGTTCGGATTTTTCGCTTGTACTACAACCACGACAGTTTACAGTAGTGGCTGCCACTTTTATTTTACGCCCGCAGTGCCTGGGCTGGCTGGTCCGGGCGCTTCTTTCTGCCTGGATGCGAAAACAAATTCAGCGTCTCAAAAAACAGACGTTCGATTTGATAGTATAAATCTTTCAAACTCTTGAGTTCTGTTTGTGGAGTATGCACAGAATAAAAAACGTTTTGTCTCCACAGAAAAACAGATTATTTCCTGATTGACCGGTTGTTTTCGGCCGCAAAAACGGTGACAAGCGGCTTTTTGCGGATTATACTGGCTTCAGCAGCCGGGGCTGGAAAGCCCCCGTGAGGTCCACAAAAAACCAAATGCAAAAACAAGAAAGGAGAACACACCTATGGATGAAAACCTGTCGGATGCCATTGTGATGAACCTGGTGGTCAACAGCGGCGAAGCCCGTTCCATCGCCATGGAAGCCATCGAGCTGGCGCGCCAGGGCCAGTTCGAGGAGGCCGCGGCCAAAATCGCCCAGGCCCGGGAGACCATCAATGCGGCCCACAACTTCCAGACCGAGCTTGTGCAGAAGGAGATCAACAACGATCCCGTCCCCATGAGCCTGCTGATGTGCCACGGCCAGGACCACTTGATGACCGCGATGGTGGTCATCGACCTGGCGGAAAAGTTCATCGAAGTCTACCAGAAGATGGCCGGCTGACCTCCACCGCCCCGCAAGGAGCGGCAACGCGCCCCCACTTGTCACTTGTTTGTATTGATGAAGGAGAATGTGTTATGAAAATCCGTCTGTTCTGCGCCGCCGGTATGTCCACCAGTCTGCTGGTGACCAAAATGCGTGAAGCCGCCAAGGCCATGGGTATCGACGCCGACATCGAGGCCGCCGGCGAGACCCGCATGAATGAGGAGACCGAGGGCTGCGACGTGGCCCTGCTGGGCCCCCAGATCCGCTACAAGCTGGCCGCAGCCAAAAAGATCTGCGACCCCAAGGGCGTGCCGGTGGACGTCATCCCCATGGTGGACTACGGCACCATGAACGGCAAAAAAGTGATGGAGTTCGCCCTCAAGCTGGCCGAAAGCAAAAAGTAAACGGTCGATTTGCTGCGGCACGCACCCTGTTTGAATTTATGAAGGAGGAACCCATTCCATGGCAATGATGGATAAATTGCAGGCCACTATGGAAGCTACCCTGGTGCCTGTGGCGTCCAAGATCAACGGTCAGCGCCATGTGGCGGCCGTCCGCGATGCTTTTACCCTGGCTTTCCCCATGACCCTGGCAGGTTCGCTGGTCATGCTGGTCAACTACGCTGTGCTGGACCCCAACGGCTTCATCGCCAAGATCCTGCACCTGGGCGCCCTGATCCCCAACCTTGCGGATTACCAGGCGGCCCTGACCCCCATCCTGCAGGGCACCACCAACATCATGTCCCTGCTGATCGTCTTTTTGACCGCCTACAAGCTGGCCGAGACCAAGCAGGGCGATACCCTGCTCAGCGCACTGTGCGCTGTGGGCGTGTTCTTCATCATTTATCCGCCCTATGAGGAGAGCGGCGCCCTGCCCATGACCTTTATGGGCGCGCAGGGCCTGTTCGTGGCCCTGATCGTGGGCCTGCTGGTGGGCGAGGCCATCCCCGCCCTGGGCAAAAACGAAAAACTGCGGATCAAGATGCCCGACGGCGTGCCCCCGGCTGTTGCCCAGTCCTTCAATCTGGTCATCCCCGTCATCATCGTGTTCGTCATTGCCAGCATCTGTAGCTTCATCTTTGGCATCGTCACCGACGGCGGCATCCAGTACATCATCTACAACGTCATCCAGGTGCCCTTCCGCAGCCTGGGCAACAACATCTTCACCGTGCTGATCTTCGCGCTGGCCCAGCAGTTCCTGTGGATCCTGGGCATCCATGGCCCCAACACCCTCAGCGCCATCCGTACCATCATGTTTGCCGAGCAGGGCGTGGCCAACCTGGCTTACTACGGTGAGACCGGCACCACCATCGGCACCCCCTTCCCCGTGACCTGGGCGGCCATCAACGACGCCTTCGGCAACACCGGCGGTTCGGGCGCGACCCTGGGCCTTATCATCGCCATCTTCATCGTCGCCCGCCGGGACAAGACCCAGATGACCATCGCCAAGCTGGCCTTTGCCCCCGGCCTGTTCAACATCAACGAGCCCCTGATGTTCGGCCTGCCCATCGTGATGAACCCCATCTACGCTATCCCCTTTATCCTCACCCCGCTGGTCTGCAACGTCTTTGGCTACGTCTGCACCATGGTGCTCCAGATCATCCCGCCCGTCACGGTGGACGTGGGCTGGACCACCCCCGGCTTCCTCATCCCATTCCTGGGTTCGGGCGGACATAACCCGCTGTCGCTGGTCATCGGCCTGCTGTGCGTGGTCATCAGCACCCTGATCTACCTGCCTTTCGTCATGGCGGCCGCCAAGGCCAACATCGCCAGCCAGGAAGCGGAAGAATAACCCCCGGCCATTCGCTTTGCTCCGCAGGGCCCCCGCCCCTGCGCTGCAAGACTGGAAGCTCTGTCCTTTCCAACAGGGGGCAGGGCTTCCGCTTTTATCAAAGACACAAGGAGAAAACTGCCATGAGTTTCCGCAAAGATTTCCTGTGGGGCGGCGCTGTGGCCGCCAACCAGCTGGAAGGCGCCTACCAGGAAGACGGCAAGGGCCTGAGCATTGCCGACGTGGTCACCGCAGGCGACGTCAAGACCCCCCGCCGGGTCACCGACGGCATTCTGCCCGGCGAGTATTACCCCAGCCACGACGCCATCGATTTTTACCACCACTACAAGGAGGACATCCGCCTGTTTGCCGAGATGGGCTTCAAGTGCTTCCGCACCTCCATCGCATGGACCCGCATCTTCCCCAACGGGGACGAGGAGGCCCCCAACGAGGCAGGGCTCAAGTTCTACGACAACCTGTTCGACGAGTGCCATCGGTACGGCATCGAACCGGTGGTCACCCTCAGCCACTTTGAGATGCCCCTGCACCTGGCCCAGGCCTACGGCGGATGGAAAGACCGCCGGATGATCGGCTTTTTCCTCCAGTTTGCCCGCACCTGCTTTGAGCGGTACAAGGGCAAGGTCCGCTACTGGATGACCCACAACGAGATCAACAACCAGGCTAACTTTGCCCACGCCAACAGCATGTACTTCAACTCCGGCTTCCTCTGCGGCCCGGAGGATGACAACGAGCGCCTGATGTACCAGGCCGCCCACTACGAGCTGGTGGCCAGCGCCCTGGCCGTCAAGACTGGCCACGAGATCGACCCCGCCAACCAGGTCGGCTGTATGATCGCCATGACCCCCATCTACCCCGCCACCTGCAAGCCCGAGGACATCCTGATGGCCGAGCGCGCCATGCAGCGCCGCTTCTACTACATGGACGTCCACGCCAAGGGCTTTTATCCTCCCAACATCCGCAAGCTCTGGGAGCGCCGGGGCTGGCAGATGGATGTGACCGGCGAGGACCTGGCTGCCCTGAAGGAGGGCTGCGTCGATTACATCGGCTTCAGCTACTACATGACCTTTGCCATCGAGCACAAGGCCGACAACCCCTTCTACGATTACCGCGAGAGCACCGACCTGGTCCGCAACCCCTTTGTCCAGGCGTCGGACTGGGGCTGGCAGATCGACCCGGTGGGCCTGCGCTATGCCCTGAACTGGATGACCGACCGCTACACCCAGCCCCTCTTCATCGTGGAGAACGGCCTGGGTGCCTACGACCAGGTGGAAGCCGACGGCTCCATCCGCGATGACTATCGCATCGCCTACTTCCAGCAGCACATCGCCCAGATGAAAAAGGCAGTGGAAGAGGATGGCGTCGATCTGATCGGCTACACTCCCTGGGGCTGCATCGACCTGGTGTCGGCCGGCACCGGCGAGATGGACAAGCGCTACGGCTTTATCTACGTGGACAAGCACAACGACCACACCGGCACTCTGGAGCGCCGCCCCAAAAAGAGTTTTTACTGGTACAAAAAGGTCATCGCATCCAACGGCGAGGACCTGAGCAACGACGGACAAGAAAGCGAAGTGTGACACAATGGCAGGGATTTGTCTTACGATGGACGTGGGCGGCAGCTCGATCAAGTACGCGCTGGCCGGCCCCGACCGTCATCTGACCGAACACGGTAAGGTCAAGACCCCTCACGACGACCGCGGCGCCTATCTGGATGCGCTGGCGGAGATCTACCGGCCCTTCCGGGGCCGGGTGGAGGGCATCGCCATGTCGGTGCCGGGCATCATCGACAGCGAGGGCGGCCTGTGCAAAACCACCGGCGCCCTGGGCCTGGGCGAGGACTTTCCGCTTGTGCAGGAGCTGGAAGCCCGCTGCGGCGTGCCGGTGACCATCCTGAACGACGCCAAGGCCGCCGCCCTGGCCGAAGCCTCCTGGGGCAGCCTGGCGGGCTGCGTCTCCGGCATCGTCATCGTGCTGGGCACCGGCATCGGCGGCGCCCTCATCCTGGATGGCAAGGTGCTGGCGGGCAAACATTTTGCCGCCGGCGAGTTCAGCACCATCTGCATGGACGCCCACCACGACGATCTGTTCCACACCTGGTGCGGCCTGAACGGCAGCAGCAAGCTCATCACCACCGCCGCCTATGCCCGGGGCGTGGACCCCGCCGCCGTCACCGGCGAGGAGGTGTTCCGCTGGGTGAACGAAGGGGACGAGACAGTCTGCATGGCACTGGACAGCTTCACCCTGACCCTGGCCGGGATGATCCGCAACCTCCAGCTGATCTTTGACCCCGAACGCATCGCCATCGGGGGCGGCATCTCCCAGCAGCCCAAGCTGATGGAGTCGCTGCACAAGAACCTGGACCAGGTCGAGCGGATGGCCGCCCGCCACGGGATGCCCCGGGCCGACGTCGTCACCTGCAAATACTACAACGACGCCAACCTGATCGGCGCCTACGCCTATTACGTACAGCGCCGGGGCTGAGCCAACCTCGCCAACCCCGCCGGCCCGGGCCGCGTGGACCTGCCCGGCTTGCTGGCTGTGTTCTCTGATTGCGCCAAAGCCCCCTGTGGACACACGCTCCGCAGGGGGCTTTGGCTGTGCCGGCTGGTACAGCCCTAAAGCTGATGCAAAAAGGCGCGCCCGGTAAAAGGGTGCGCCTTTCTTTTTGTCCTCCAAGCAAACCGTCAACGCCTGGTCCGCCTGGCCTTCTGGTACAGCTTCGGACAGGGAACCTTTCCGTGCTTTAACTCGCCGAAGAAAACAAAAAACCCGAACCCTTCTCCTATTGGAAAAAGGTCCGGACTTGTGCTTTTGGTGCACCAAGGCAATCCATATCCGAACTTTTTTCCTTTGCCGCAGCCTCGGTGACCTCGCCGAAAGAAACGGTCTCCGTGCCTTCTTTGTAGTTGAAGGTAATCAACATTTTATCATCATAAAGGTAAATTGCATTAATAAAAGTATCCACCAGCGCCTGCCGCTGCTCCTTTTGGGACAGGTCCAGCTTGCGAAAGTGCAACAGCCAGAAGCGGACGAATTCCTCCTTCATCACGGGCTTGGCCAATTTTTCTTCGGCAATCTTTGCTTCCAAGTCTTTTTTCTGGCCCTCGAGGGCTTCCAGCCGCTCTTTGGTGGAGCTGGTCAGGATGCCGGCTTGAATGGCGTTGAGCATATTCTGAATGCCGGTCTCGGTCTCCCGAAGTTGCTTCTCGTAGAGGGGCAGGCTGGTGCTCTCCCTGTTTTGCAATTCCATGACCGCTGCCACAAGGGAATCAATGACCGCATCGTTCTGGATCAGTTTCATGGTTTCGCTGACTACCAGATCTTCCAGCCACTGCTTGCGAACCGCCTTTTTATTGCAGGATTTCCGCTTCTTGGCGGCCGCGCACTTATAGTAGCGGTGCACGTCGCCAGTGCGGCTGGTGCCGCTTTCACCAAACATCAGCGCACCGCAGTGGCCGCAGAATAGTTTGGTCGTCAGAAGATAGTCGTCCTCTGCCTTGCGACGGGCAGGGGCCTTTTTGTTTTTGGAAATTTTAACTTGCACCTCCTCAAATAATTCCATAGGGACCAACGGGGGAATAGCGTCCGGCACAACAATATCTCGGAATTTCAATTCTCCTATATATCGTCGGTTTTTAAGCATATGCTCTAGGGTGTATCTGAAAACTCAAAAACGGCCAAAAAAGTGTTAAAAAGACGAGAA